>Ga0208771_1001626_pt1 | contig 11689 bp, 32 predicted proteins | sample AntAceMetag02UKX_FD_184775 | JGI IMG/M metagenome (GOLD analysis project Ga0208771, IMG submission 184775) | Saline lake microbial communities from Ace Lake, Antarctica - Antarctic Ace Lake Metagenome 02UKX (SPAdes) (version 2) | ecosystem: Environmental > Aquatic > Non-marine Saline and...
AGGCAGTCCATATTATCCAGTTTGCTTATTGAATGATATGAAGTCAAAAGTCGTTATAAATAAAGTCGTTATTCACTCTAAAGTTGATAGTGTTTCATTATTCACTGACTTTGGAGTTATACGGTTTTGGGATTAATAAGTCATTAAACACTTGACATATATAATTAGTCATTGTATATTAAGTCATTAACAAGGGAGAAAAGTCATGAATAACACAATTTCAAAGTACGATTATGAAATTACATATCGGCTAACTGGAACGGTGGAAGCGTTCTCAAAAGAAGAAGCAATAGAGCTTGCTATTCAATCAGAAGAAGGTTTTATGGTAGAAGATATATGTAAAGAAGAAGTCGTTGTGAAAGAAGAAAAATACAAATAAAAAGGGGTAATAAAATGTCAACAAGATGCGAAATTAAAATTGAAGGTGTTGAGTATGCAAAGGTTTATAAACACTGTGATGGCTATCCCGAAGCCACGCTGAAATGGTTAGAGGAATTTAACCGAGAATTTACGGAAAGTCGTGGAGATGATACTTATTATAAGTTTGCCCAATTATTGAGAAGCTCAGTATTTATGGGAGAAAAGTTTAATCTTGACAAGTCAAAAGATACTGGCTGGGGAGTTATACCCTATAAGCAAAGCATTAGAACGGAGTATTGCTATATTTTAAAAAGTGACGGCTCTGTTGAAGTCGTTGAAAAGTCGTTTAATGAAGATTAACTTTTCCCTTCGTCGCTGACTACGACAGCCCTGCTCAGCTTAAAAGTTGCGTTTGTTTATGACAAGGCAGGGAACTATTTAAATAAAGGAGAATGAGATGAATGATGAAGCGATGAAGAAAAATGTCGATGATACTTTAAGTGCCTGCATTGATTATTCAACTGGACTTATCGGATTAAAAACAATGAGAACCATACTTGAAACCTTGTATCTTAAGGGTCGTTGTAATGGAATGAGATATGCTCTTGACAAAAAGGGAAAAAAATGAGCAAAAAATTAAGTATTTACGAACAACTGACGGCCGACGGCCATAGGATTGACAACCACGAAAGCGATTTATATACGCCAGTTAATTCAGCAAGTGTTAAGCTATTGAAGGCCTATGAGTTTTTTTGTAATGTTAAAATATTCAAAAGCAATATAGACAATGAACTTTGGTACGATATACCATTTGCTTATGACCCATTTTGGATAAAGGCCAATATGACATTTAAAGAAAATGTTAATTATAGAATTGAAAAATTAAGAGAAAGAAGTCATTAACAAAGGGAGAAAATCATGGCTGAAATAAAAGCAAACGAAAAATACGATAGCATTGTAGAAAATAGACCTATTGAACTTTCTATTTCACACGATATTTTTTTCAATCGTTATGTACTTAAAGCTAAACCTATGACAATGAAATATGAAACTTTCAACAAGTTAGGAGATTCAAAAGTTTTACCAAAGGTAAGTCGTTGGAGTTATACATACGAAAATGGAGAATGTGATTTTTTGGCTTATTCTATGGATGATATTATTTCATGGATTAATGAAAATAAAAGCATTGTAAGATTAAAAAAAGGAGAATGACATGAAACAATGTGCCGTAAGTCGTGAACAAGCTATCATCTCTTGTGGTGATAGACTAAACTATCCACCATCAAAAGTCGTAGATGGGAGAACCGTACAATGTCATTGTGGATTTACTAAGTCATTAGAAGTCATTGATACGCAAGGGAACTCAGTAGGATGCGGAGTTTGTGAACAATGTGGAACTGATTGGGATGATGAAATTGATTTCTTTTAATAAGTCGTTAAACAAAGTCGTTAACATGCAATTAATTGCACATTATAAAAAGAGGCAAGTAGAAATACCTGCCTCTCTCAACAAAGGGAAAAGAAAGTCGTTATATTAAGTCGTTAAGTCATTAGTCGTTGGTTCTATCAACTCTATCACCTCAGCATCCTCTGCAAATACTTCTACCAAGTTTCCAGCAGCTTCATCTAATTCAGCTCTCGTCTTAGAGTATTCTACCTTAGCTGGTACTTTACCATCAATCCTATCCATTAGCTCGACTACGGTGGCTTTAATGACCGCTGGGTTGTTTGCTTTATCGGTAATAATGTCTGCCAAAATACCAAACAAGTATCTCATGGGGTCTTGTTCTTTTATGCCCTTTGCCAGCATGACTTCTTGGAATATTGTTTTCTTGTTCTTGCTTCCAATAGGTCTGCCTTTTGGGTTTCCAGATACCCCTTTCTCGAAGGGTACTAAATTTGCTAATCGTTTCTCTGTTGATTCTTTGTTCTCGGTTTTTTTATCTTCCACTTGTATATTTCCCATAAGTTAAGTAAAAACAATGACATGGGTAGGCATTATACGCTACCATGTTCATAATGGTCTATTTGTTCGTATAGGTTGTTCATTTATTTCTCGTAGTTTATGATTTCTGCCAATATAACTTTTCCAATCGTATCTCCAATATCGTTGCTATGGAGTGCTAAGTTTTTCGTATCAGTAAGCACATCAACAGCCCATTGACATTCTTCTTTATCATTCCAATCGCATAATATATCATTATCATCAATAATTATTCTCATTTCTACTTTCATAAGTCAGCCCTTGTTGTTAATGATTTTTTCCAACCCTGTGGATGTTCTGACATTTTTCCAAGATTTATTTCTTCGTGAAATCCATCTGATAAATCACAGACAACAACGCTAAAATCTTTAAATTGGCGAATAGCATAATGCTTTTTATGTTTCTTTAAATATTCTTTCGCAAACTCTTCTGTAAATTGCTTCACACCTCACCCCCATCTTCGTCAATCGCTTCAATCTCCTCACTTCCACAATGTGGACATTCATCTTGTAGATTGCCGTGGTATTCTAAATCTTCCCACTCATATCCGCAAACACACCTGTAAGATATATACATTTTATTTCTCCTCACTTTGTGATTTTCCTTCTTCCCTATCACAACATTCTTCGCACCATACTTCATTTCCCATGTGCCATAATTTTTCACCATTTTCTGGTATTTTGCCACATAGTGAACATTCATAAATTCTTTGTATTATTCTATCTCCCATTTTCATTCTCCCTTTAAATAATGCGGTTCAATATTTTAATTATTCCAAACAGAATCATATACACTTCTGCTTTTAAGTAAAATCACAAGCTCTTTTAAATTATCTTTTTCGCTCATATAAACAACTAAATCTTGCCGAACAAGTGCAGTAATCAACTTATCTAAATATTTTTCATCAGTTATGGGAATACCTATCTCAACATATCCTTTTTTATCAATATCCATCTTCATTCTCCCTTTAAATAAGGCGGTCAGGTTAAATTCGTTGGTTTAGCCACACTGCATAAGTGTTATGACCGCCCGATTGTTAAAAGGCTCTCTGGAGGGGGTTAGATAATCTAACAATCTTGCCACTAAGAGCCTTTCAATTAGTTGCGAGGGTGAGAGTCGAACTCACGTCAAGGGCTTATGAAGCCTATATGCTACCATTACACTACCTCGCTATTTCAATTAATAAAGCGACTGACACAGTAATTGGGACTACATGAGCAGATGAGCTACGCTGATTTCCCTCATCATTTAACCAACTAACCCAAGCATACAATCAAGGGCTGAACCTACTAATATATGTTGTTCGGTTATATCAGTCGCTTATTTTCAATTAACTTTGGCGGTTAAAATATACACCGTTACCGCCAGAACGCCATAGATACGACCATAGATAGTTTCATTGTTAAGAGGATTGACTATGTGCTACGCTCCACTCGTCAGTGACTAATTTCAATGAGCTTCAATTCGCTTATCATTGAGCTTTATTTCAATTAACAATAGTATATTACAACATTAATTTAACAAAGTCAAGCTATTTCTCAAAATACTTTTGAGGTCGTTCCTTGCGGTGAATACACAAAAACCCATCAATCATCATTCTGCCCATTTGAGCTGAAAAGGACTTCTTGGATTTCATGCCAACTTCATCCCACTTATCTGATGTTATAAAGTCATGTTCTTTCAAATATATCATTATACTATCTTTTACACTTATCTGTTTTTCATAATCTGCTACATGTCGCCTACAATCGTGGCACTTGACATATACTACACAGTCATCGTGGAGTACAACCCTTCCGTTTCGTTTCCGTAGTAGCTTTTTTTCGACCCCGTAGGATGGTAAAGTTCCCTTAGCATAGGTTTCCCAGTCGTCAAATAGGTTGCCACATTCACACTTGTATAATATCGTTGATTTTCCGTTCATTTCTTCTCCTCTATTATTTCAGCATCTCCACCACATAGGGGACATACTACATCGTTGTAAAAAATCAATCCGCAGTCTAAACATATTAGTTTCATAATATCCTCCGTTTGCTTCGGTATTTTTCTGCAATCATGCAGTAATCTTTATGTTACAATCTGCTTTTTGCTAAATCTATAAATCTTTCAGCTGATTGAAGTTGCTCGGTTGTTTCGCAAGACCTTATAATTGCTATCGCTTTGTTCATAATTGTATATTGTTCCCATTTTAGACATTCAGGGCATAGGTTATTCCTCATCGTATTGTTTGCCGATTATTTTACAATATGTTTGAATATCATTTTTCCAAAAATTATGACCTGCAATTCCAATCATCTCATCATGTAATATCCAACCAAATCCACCATCTTTGAATATTATATCAACTATTTTACTTGATAATTTCAATCTATCCCCACCCTTCGTCATTCCAAATCCTTCAAGGTCGAATGAGCCGAATATCATTTCATTTGCTTTGTCGGGTTGGTAGGTTTTCATGGCGATTGTAGAGGGGATTACTTCATATTCGGAAACACTTAAATAGTCATCACCATTTCTATACATCCCAATCCCAGCACCTGTTAATATATAATAAATTATTTCTTTTGGGTCATTATCGTAAACGAATAACCACCCCTTAACTTCCCCTTGTCCGTCTTTTCTAATTGCTCTAAACATCACATCCACCTTTCAGCTTTTATTTGTTTCATTATTAAATCTTCTATCTTCTTCATAAAATCTAACAGTATCAGCATCCCAATACAGCCCTTCATAATTCCCGACTTGCCCGTTTCTGTTCTTTTCCATAATAGCTTCTGCAATGTTCTCAGCAAATTCAGGGTTCTTTACATGGGGTCTGAACGGGAAGATAACCATATCTGCATCTTGCTCTATCTCACCTGAACCACGCAAATCAGACAAGTGTGGTCTAATATCTCTGGAAGTCGTTTCTCTGCGTTTGAGTTGTGATAATACGCTTACATGAATGTCAAGTTCTTTTGCAAGGTTCTTGGCTTCACGGGTAATCATACCCAATTTCTCACTTGTAGTTTCATTCTTTCCAAGCAATTTCATAATTTGCAAGTAATCTATAAACACAATGTCACATTTTCCACGAGCATGGAACTGCCGTGTTATAGCTTTAATGTCATATATAGATAGACTTGACTTTTCGATAGTTTCAATCGGTAATTCAGATAGATACTTTGCGGTTTCTGTATATAGGGTAATTTGATTATCGGGAACTCTGTTCTTTTTAATCAAGTCGTGCCGTATTCTACTCTCCATACTGACAAATCTCGTTGCGACACTCTCTCTACCCATTTCCATTGAGAAAAACAATACATTTACACCACGCTTTGCCATATCCAACATCGTACACATAGCCCAAGCCGTTTTGCCCATCGAAGCATTTCCAGCAATAATGGACAATTCTTTCCTATACAAGCCACCATAATACATATCAAACTTATGAAATCCAGTTCGTATATCTCGTGACCGTTCATCTTCAAGTGATAGCATTAAATCCATCATATTACTGCTTTTCACTCCACTATCTCGGCTTTCGCTAAGTGAGTTTTGAAATGTATCAATCGTTTTATCTAAATCATCTGCATTTTCGTATGCACCATCTATCAAATTACCAGCATCATTTATTATCTTTCGCCTTTTGTATGCTTCGTGAACAATGTTAAGATAATATTTTGCGTTAGCTCCAGTAGGTACTCTATTTGAAATGTCTGCAACGCCATAAGCACCGCCAACTTCGTCTATCAACTTCAATCGTTGTAATTCTACTACCACGGTCAACTGGTCAATAGGCTTATTTGCCTTATACAAGCCATCCATTGCCCTGAAAAGTATCTGGTGTTCGTAGTGATAGAAGAAATCTTCTTTGGCTGTTGTGAACGCTATATCACACGCTGTTTTATCTTGTAGCATTGAGGATATTAATGCTCTTTCGCTATCTATTGATTGTGGTGGTATTCTGGTCATCAATTATTCCTTGTTACTAATGAATTTTTCCACCCATTCGGATGTTCTGACATTTTACCCAAACAATCCAAATCACAACTAAATGTTGCCATGAACACATTATCATCAAATATTGGTATCTCGGTTAGTGCATATACCACAAAATCAAAATCCTGAATAATGGCATTAATATTTTTATGTTTCTTTATATATTCCCTTGCCCATTCTGTCGTGTATTGTTTCATCTATTACTCCTAAAATAATCTATTGCTTTATTAAACATCTTATTCATTAACTTAACTTCCATCATTTCATTCAATTTCCCATATCTCTTTTCAATCATTGGGTTAATTTCTTTCCCCGTTTGTACTTTTACATATTCACGGATGACAAAGCAACATTCATCTGTTGTAAATTGCGTTCCGATTTGTCTGTCTGTAAGTTCTTTTAGGTTCATGTTATCTCTTTGTTTAAATCAATATACACCGAATAATTACAATGTCAAGCCTTTAATTCTTTATAAGGCATCTGCTTTTCTTCTTTCACACTTAACCATGTGTCTAAATCCCATTTATTAATCCAAGTTATAGATAGTTGAACATATAAATAGTCATCCTTTTCAAAATCATCACTTCCAAGATATTTGACAAGTGATTTTACCGCCCTTGAACTTTCAAGTTCTGGGTTTTGGGATTTTCGGCACTTTTGTATAAACTTCAATCGACATTTTTCCTTCTCTCGCCTTCTTTTCGATGGATATGTTTCCCAGAATAATGTAAATGCTTCATTTAGCTTGTTAAGAAGTTCTGTATCTCTGGAAACAGGCTCGATATTTAATTCAACTTGCTGAACTTTTTTCCTATCTCTGTTTCGCTTCATATCCAATGAAACCAATCTATCTTCAAGTGTCTTATTTCGCAAAAATCCATCTTTAATGAAGAATAGTTTGTCGTTTATGCAGTAGTTTATAATCTCAATCAACCTATTTTTGTCAATTCCAAAGTCTTTTGACAATTCTTCTGCCGAATGTTCGGTATATTCATAAGCGTAAAAGTCTGTATCTATTAATACTTCAATAAGCATATTATAGATAGCATACCCTTCCAGCCCGTATCTTCTTCTCAAATCTATTATTCTGTTGTCTTTTCTCATATTGTTGTCATGTTTATACCATAAGGCAGTGTTTTTTCGAGGTCGCCCAAGCATTATTTCTCCGTATTATTTATCCATTCTATTTTCTCACCGCATTGAGGACAGTATATCATGTCACTCAATATTGAATCATAACCACATTCAGGGCAATTGCCCATTTCACAACAACCCTCCCCCAAAAATTTTCAGGGATATGCTTCTCACATTTAACTACCTTCATTTTCTTCTCCTTTATTTATACTATCGTTGGAACTTCATTTACATCTACTGGATTCCAAGTTTGATATGAATAATATGCTTCATCCCAATTTACCATTTTCTTCTCCTTAATTTAATATTACATTATTCTTACTATATACAAATTGATAATACTTAAAGTCTAAATATTCAGATATGTCATACCGATAATTCACTTGAAGTTTCCGTTGCCGAATGACATCTCCATTTTCCTCCAACCAATCTATCGGAATTGATTTCCGTTCACCACTTTCAATGAACCTTGCAACTTTGATAACATCTATTGCAAATGTCTTTTCAACATCACGAAAATTGATAATGAAAATCGGGTGAACAAACTGATATTCAGACGCTTGTAGCATTTCTTTAAGTTGGTTATCTCTGATACACGAAAATGGAATTGACTTTCCAGCGTGACTTTTAAGTTCGCAAAGCCAAAGTCCAGTCATCTTATCAAACATCATGCAGTCGCAGATATTGAACGCTTGAAACCTTGTTGCCTCGCCCTTATCCCAGCTTGCCGTTCCGTCTTTGAATCTGTAATAAAACACATTCTTGGGAACGCTTGCTTTGAAGGATTCTTCAAATTTCTTGCCGTTATTCATTTTCTTTCCAATCTTTTTGCATAATCATCTAAATTAAATCCATCATCTTCCATGACATATTGTATTCCACCTTCATAAATAGCATTAGCCGTTGCCAAATCTGCATTGCCACTACATTCTACCATGCTTCCATCTGTGAAGTGGATTTCTTCAAACGACCCTGAACGAATATAATTAAATGTTTCAATTTTATCAATCGTTTTACCAATAAGCATATTTTCAAAATCTCGTCTTTTAAGAACTCTTGCTTCCATCTTCCAATCTCCTTACTTCGTTAGCATGATTCTCGGCTTCTATCGGTCTTGTAGCCCAATTCAGTGCCAACTTGTTGTTACATTCAAGTGAACACACGCTTCGCCAGTTCCAAATACTATCAATAACTTCTTTCCCAAATTTCTTTCTTGCATATTTCCCCTGACTTAATACATGCGCCCGTTGTGGTTGACCTTCTCGTATGTTCCTTCCACACGCCTGACAAATATAGTCATCTTTTTCAAACAATGCAAGGATTTTCTCCATTTCTTCAATTTTCATAATATTCCAGCCCAATTTAATATAACTAAAATAAAATCTACAATTACCATACCCGTTAAAACTTCAAACCACTTTGCACAAAATATAGCAAACTTACCTTCGGCAAAAATTCCAGCGGTAAAGACAAATAACATTAAAAGTATTAAAACTACAAGTATCTGTTTGTAAATCATCACCATTCTCCCTTTTATGCTTCCATAGAAGCGTTCTAATGGACTATCGCATGGTAAGTGATACCACGCATACACTTTTCAATTATCGTGGCTTAGACGAGCTTAATGAAAGTTTCGCCTTGTTCTTGTGAAATATATATCTTGCCGTCAAGGTATAGAATAAATAGCCAATATAGTAAGTTTTCTCTAACTTTTCCCGTGAGATTTGATAGCAAGGTAAGGTCAAGTTTGAACCTATCATGTCCAGCGGTCATGGATTGTAAAGTTTTAAGTAGTTCATTTTTCATACTTCTATCCCTATATATTTATCTTGCTTCGGTTTATCTTTCTTCTTGTAATCGGTTTCATAGAACCCTGAGCCTTTGAAATTAACCCCGACACGACCAAATATCTTTGACATCTCTACTCCACAACATTCGGGAATATCGGGGTCTTTCATTAGCTGAAAATGTTCTATTGTTTTTCCGCATTTTTTACATTTGTATTTGTAGATTGGCATATATATTACCTTATTCCTATGAAACTGCAAATAAAATAGATGACATAATCATCATAGCTCCAAAAGCCAACATAAATCCCAACCAAGTATTCCCAGTTCTAATTTTATATTTATGTGATGGCATTACAATCATGACAATACATCCGATTACAGATATAAACCATAATGAAGCAAACACTATAAATAATATATTATATAAGTTCATTATTACTCCTTAAAACCTATGGGTTTCAAATTGTTCTTCTACATCAAATCCGCATAACTTATTCCAGAATACTACGGCAAATTTAGAATATTCACCAAACTCCTCTTGCGACATGTTTCCAAAATCAGTTTTAGCTGGCACAAACCATTCTTCATTTGTCGTGTGAATGAATTTCCCAGCTTCCGTATATCCATCTTTGGCAAGCATCCGTTTGGTAATGTAATGTAAATCTTCGATTGTTTTAATTCCATCGTACTGCTCTGGTAAATTATCGTAAACGAAACGTATCAAAGCCCAATACCGCTTGTGGAACTTATAATTCCGTGCAGTTGCTGGGGTGACTAAGATATAATCACCATCCTTATAGTGTGAGAGGACTTCTAAGCCCACATCGTCAACGACTTCGAGCTTGTTTCCGTTCTTTCTCATGCCTATCTTCATTTTGCTATAACCTCTTTTGGTCTTACCCACCACATTGAATTAGGTCGTTTAATAGAGTGACAGAAATATGTTTCCATCCATACCTTGTCAACAACAACTATCTCGTTAAGCAGAAATCTGTGTGAGCAAAATTCACTAAATGCTCTGTCAACTATTTTTAGCTTCGTACCTTTTTTCATTGTTGATCCTATCAAAATGGTAGCTCTCCATTATCAACTGGTTGACTTACAACTTGTGAATTTGGAAACTGTTGTTTAACTGGGTTCTGCTGACCTTGTTGTTGTGGGGGAGTATAAGCCCTCCAAACGAAATTTCCGCTTTCATCTTTGCGTAGGAATACTGCACTTTTATCTTTCCGTTCACCTACCGTAAGTTGCGCACGACATCCCTTGCAGTTAATTGTGGTGTATTCATATCCACCAGCTTCATGGCAATCGAGAACCAAATCAGTTCCACCACAAATTCCACATTTTTCTACATCTTGAAACGATACATATTTAGAGGACTTTACTGCATTGTATAGTGTCTGTCCACTGAACATGAATGTTGCCTTGTTCTTCCCAAGTTTCGTTGTTTTAATTACTGCTACTGACATTTCACTTCTCCTTTTTGATTGAACGACTTTTTAAATCGTTTTCTATATTGTTTCATGTTCTTTAATCCAAGTCTAATTATTTCAACTTTCCTGAATAATCTGTCTTTTGATAACATCGGTGTTCTGCCAGAATGTACCAAAGCATAGTTCCCTTGATTTTCAGGTTTCTCTTTCCACGGCTTCCATATAACATTTCTGCCACGGATAATTCCACCGCTGGCTCTTATGCTATCTTTTGACATTAAATTATTCATTTTCAAGTTCCTTCTTTGCTTCCGCAAGTTCTTTTTCGGCATTTTCAATGCGTTTTAATGCTTTGCTTTTTTTGGTGTTTAGCGGTCTTACATTTTCACACCAATGGTATTCATCATCAACGAATACCAAGAAACATGCTTCTCCACCGTTATTATAAAAATCTCTGTCATTAAGACCATACTTATAGCCCTTGCCACCATTATCATCCCAATCATTTCCGTCATACTTTTCTACTAAATCACCTTGCTTAATCATAATTTTCTCCTTAATTATATATTTAAAATCAACATATTCATCAACATAAGAACTGCCAATATAAACATGCCATATTCCTTTGTTACCAACAGCTTTCTGGATACAAGATAATGCACTAAATTCTTGACAATTATTTAGTGCTGCTGGGTCGCCATTAGCCCAACACACATCAAGACAATCAAGCCCATCTAACAATTCCATTAATTCGCTTTCGTTCTCAACATGAATTGTCCACTCTTTTCTTTTTATAATATCTTCTAATTGATATTTCATTTCACTTCTCCTTTAAATTGTTTTACAACATCTTCAACCAAGCAATCATAATCAATCTCTTTTTTATCAAAGTTCGGTTGCTCATTTCTCATGTAATACCCTTGTAGGTAATATTCAAACATCTCACTATATTTAACTTCAATAAGTTTATAGGGTGCGGTTGTACTTGTTCCATCGAGATATTTCTT
>Ga0208771_1001636_pt1 | contig 11652 bp, 9 predicted proteins | sample AntAceMetag02UKX_FD_184775 | JGI IMG/M metagenome (GOLD analysis project Ga0208771, IMG submission 184775) | Saline lake microbial communities from Ace Lake, Antarctica - Antarctic Ace Lake Metagenome 02UKX (SPAdes) (version 2) | ecosystem: Environmental > Aquatic > Non-marine Saline and Alkaline...
TTTTAAAATTTAACTAACACTTTTTTTAATATTTTTTTAAATAATTAATATTTTTATGATTTTTAAATCTTTTTAAAATATCTCCAAGAGCGGTTATTTGGTGGAGTGGTGTAAAGAATTAATAAACAACGCACCCGCTAAGCAGGTGGCTTTAAGAGCCTCTAAAAGAGGCAAAATTCTTGCTGGTTATTCTCTTCTTTTTTCTCTTTCTCTTCTTTATATTTTACATACTTCCTAATTTTGGTCTCATCCAGACCTATAGAGCTTACACAATATCCCCGGCTCCAGAAGTGATTTCCCCAATAGGGCTTCTTCTTGAGAGTAGGAAAGATTTTGAAGAGTTTTATTGCTGTCTTACCTTTTAGCATTCCCATTACTGAGGATATCGATAATCTGGGAGGTATAGAAAGTATCATATGTGTATGGTCCTCTTTTACATTCATTTCCAATATCTCTATAGTTTTCCATTCACACAACATCCTTAAAGTTTGTTCTACAAATTCAGCCACTTGACCTTTTAGTATCCTGTATCTGTACTTTGGGCACCATACTATGTGATATTTACATTGATAGATTGTATGAGATAATTTCTTCCATTTAGTCATATTTTATCTTAACATATATTTCGGTTTTTATGGTAAAACCCTTTAACCATTACAACCTTCAAAGAAGGTGGTTTTTTAAGTTAAAATAAAAAAGGCAGAATCATTCAATAAAGAAGTTCTGCCTATGTTAGTGTCTGGCTCCCCAGACAGGACGATTTTCGCAACTTTTGTATGAGTAATCAAAATGAAAAAGTTTATCATAGGTTAAGAAGAAGTACCGAATTACTGAACATTGATACCAATCCCTGAGAAATTTTTATCATAAACAAGCTTTATAAATTGATATTACTTCTTCTGAAGATAATTTATAGGGATCTGAATATTTAAAAAGCGAACCCATGGTATCCATCGAATTTTTAGCCAATATTTCTGCCTCTTCTTTTCTAATACCAAAATTACTAAGTTTAAGATCTTCCATACCGATATTTTTAATAAGTTTTTTCAGGGAAAGAATAAAAGCAAATGCTTTTTCTTTTTCAGGAAGAAGATCAATATTTTCTCCCATAGCTTTCGCCAAATCTACAAACCTCTCAGGGCATTTTTCTGCCATAAAGCTAAAATATGCTACAGATAAAGCGATTAAACCTGCTCCATGAGGCAGCTCTGGGTGAAAAGCACTAAGAGCATGCTGCATAGAATGGTGGGAGACACAGGAAGACAAAGACTCAACTATTCCTGATTCTGTACTAGCCCAGGCAACAGCTGAACGTGCTTCCAAATTTTTACCTTCACGAACAGCTACAGGAAGATATTTTGTGATAAGACTTACTGCTTCTAAAGCATACATATCGCTTGCCGGTTGATTTTTTATAGATAGATATCCTTCTGCAGAATGGAAAAAAGCATCCATCCCTTGATAAGCAGTAAAATCTGGAGGAATACTTAACATCAGCTCAGGGTCTACTAAAGCTAAAAATGGTAAGCTATAATCCCCGCCAAAGCCAATTTTTTCATTGGTCTCTGTTTTGGTGATAACTGTCCAGGGATCGGTTTCGGTACCTGTCCCGGCGGTAGTGGGAATAGCGACTATCGGTAAAGCTCCCTTTTCTACCTCTTTGCCTTTACCGCTGCCTTCGTTTATATAATCCCAATATTCTCCTGGATTTTTAGCCATAATGGCAATACTTTTTGCCGAATCAATAGAGCTTCCACCTCCTAAACCAATAACAAAATCACAGTTATTATCTTTAGCTATTTTAGCTCCTTCAGCTACATGTTCGGCTATAGGATTAGGAAGAATCTTATCGAACAGAACGGTTTGAACTCCATTTTCTTTTAAATATTCCCTGACCCGGTCAAGATAACCATATTTTTTCATTGAATTTCCAGAACTGATAACCACAAGAGCTTTTTTACCAGGTAAATATGGTGTAGTAGAGAGTATATTTAGTTCGCCTGCTCCAAATATAATCCGGGTTGGCATGTAATAATTAAATTTTAATTTCATTTATTCTTCTCCTCTTTTCTAATTAATATAATTTAATAATCTAATAGAAATTACTAAAACACCTCAAAACTTTTTAGGGTTTTAGGGGTTAGGGCTCGCAAGTTAACAAAATAGAAATTATGAAAGCCTTTACTTTTCGAAGTAATATTGGTATTTCTCTATAATATTTTAGATCTTTTGTTAAACTTTCCCAACAGGTGCCATATAAATTGTAAATTCCTCCACACCATCAATTCCAAGAACGCTATCTAAAAATTCCTGATTATAAGCGGTAATGGCACAAGTCACGGCACTATTTTTTTTATGGGGCCAGGTATTGCAATATCACTTTTCCTCTTCCCTCTCAATTTTTTCAAAGACAAGTCAAAAACAAGGGGATGTTTCATTTGTCATATTTTAAGAATAATATTTATCTTATTGAATCGCCATTATTTGTTAAAAGAATTAATCTTTTTCATTTTTTAAACATATTAATACCAATACTACAAGGGTTTTAAAAAATCCTTCTTTTTCTATTAAAATAATTTATAAAAAATAAAAAAAGCCCTTCAGTTAAAAGTCAAAGGGCTTGAAATTGACTGGCTCCCCGGGTAGGATTTGAACTTACAACCTCCGGTTAACAGCCTGATGCTCCACCGTTGAGTTACCGAGCAGGGTTACAAGCAATTATACCCAAAACCTCATCCGAGTTATAACTTTCTAAAACTCAGTCTTTCAATTGCTCTTTAACTGCTGCATATTTATTTTTCTTTTGCCTTTTCTCTTCATTAACTTATATATAATCCCCGGGCAATGAACCCACAATTAAACCAACTACTTCATCAGGGTTAGTCTTTTTTTTAATCCTCTCGGCTACTTTTTTCCCTCTACGCATAATTAACAGCCTCGTCGCAACTGAAAATACATCATGCATCTGATGACTGATCATAATAATGGATACTCCTTGAGAACTTAAAGTTTTAACAAGATTTAACACTTTTTTTTGCTCTGTCACTCCTAAAGCTGCTGTTGGTTCATCCATAATCAATAATTTCGCATTCCAATAAATAGAGCGTGATATGGCTACGGCCTGTCTTTCTCCTCCAGAAAGTGTCCTGACCTTATTTTTTAAAGAAGGAATTTTGATGTCTAAGCGATTTAACACCTTTTTAGACTCTACTAACATATAATCATGGTCCAGTACATTAATGAAACCTAAAAATTTCTCTAATTTTTCTCGCCCTAAAAAGATATTAGAATAAACGTTCATATTTTCAGCTAAAGCCAAGTCCTGATAGATAGTTTCTATCCCAATTTTTAACGCTTCTATTGGATTACTAATTTTTATCTTGCTGCCTTCAAAAAATATCTGACCTTCCTCAGCATGATATACACCGGAAATTACTTTAATTAAAGTCGATTTCCCTGCTCCGTTATCACCTAAAACACCAATAACTTCCCCAGGAAAAATTTGCATATCGACATTATCAACTGCGGTTAAGCCACCAAACCGCTTGGTAATATTTTTTACTTCTAATAAGGGTTCCATTATGTCCTCCTTATCTAATCTCCTCTTCTTTATACACTAATTCAGGTGAAAACTTATCGATTAACACAGCAAAGATAAGTATACAACCAACAGCAATATGCAAATTATAAGTAGGAATACCCAAGTTTACCAAACCTGTCTCTAATGCACCAATAATTAGAGCACCAATAACTGTGCCCATTATTGTACCTTTGCCGCCACTTAAACTGGCTCCACCAATAACCACAGCCACCACGGCATCCAATAAACGGGCACTACCTGCAGGAGCCCTACCGGTAATAAATTGTAATACATACATAACTCCAGCAAGAGAGGCAAAAAATGAAGATATCATATAAACCTTAATTAAATGGACTTTTACATCAACTCCTGCTCTTTCTGCCGCATTAATATTTCCACCAATGGCATAGGTATGTTGGCCAAATTTAGTTTTAGCCAGAATAAAAGCAAAAATACCAATAAAAATAAAAGTAATGACTGTTACATTAGGAATAATCGATATTAAATGTTTTAGTTCTTCTCTGGTCAGGTTTTCTGGCGTACCTAAAAAGCTAATAATCTTTCCTGGTAACCAGTAAAACAAATAACCATGACCTAGCGACCCTAAAGAAGTAGGTAAATTATGAACAGGTACGTTATTACAGATAATCTCTGCAAATCCATAAGCAATACCATACATACCAAAAGTTGCAATAAAGGGAGGTACTCTTAATTTTGCCACTAAAAAACCATTAATAAATCCAGGAATTAGTCCTACTAAAAGAGCCGTTAATATACCTATCGTTATGGCTAAAAGTTGGGAAAATCCTGCTGCCCATAAATCAACCATTACTTTTGCGCTTACTACCGAGCTAAACCCAACCATAAATCCAATAGATAAGTCAATACCCCCGGTAATAATAACGAAAGTTTCTCCGGTGGCTAGTAAAAGCACGGTTGTCGAGGCTACCAGAATATTTTGTAAATTATTTAAACTAAGATAATTCGTTCCGACAATACCAAAAAATACGATTTCCCCAACTAACAATATTAAGATCCACCTTCTGAGTATATTAATTCCTATTTCTTTTGTTTTATTATAATTAATCATTCTCTATGCACCAACTCCGGAAAGAATTGATCGATTAAGATGGCAATAATTAAGATACAACCGGTTGCAATAAATCGATAAAAAATAGGTAACCCCATCATCATCAATCCGTTATTTAAAGTTCCAATTAACAACACGCCAATAATGGTACCCCAGATTGTCCCTTTACCGCCTGTAAGGCTTGCTCCACCTATAACTACTGCTGCAATTGCAAAAAGTTCATAACTGGAAGTATATTGTGTGTGAACACCCATATTTAATGTAAAAACTAATAATATTCCTGCAACAGATGCAAAAAATGAAGATATCATATAAATTTTAATTATATTTAAGGGAACATTAATACCTGCTCTTGTTGCAGCATCAACATTTCCGCCAATAATATAGGTATGTTGACCAAACTTGGTACGAACCAAAATAAAAGAAAATATAACCAGAATAAAAGTTATCAATAAAATAGGTATTGGAATAATTTTTACTAAACTTAAAATATCCTCCCTTTCGGTCAGTTCAGGTTTTATCAAAAAAGAAAATCCCTTCTTGGGAGAAAAATAAGCCAGATAGGCATTACCGATATCTCGAACCTGTAAAGGTAAAAAACCAATAGGGAATCCTTCGCAAAGCCGCCAGGCTAAACCATTGGCAATTCCCCACATACCTAAAGTTGCAATAAAGGGGGGTACCTTTAATTTTGCTACTAAAAAACCATTAATAAATCCCGGAATAAGACCTACTAAAAGTCCGATAAGCGAACCTGTCATCATGGAAAAAATCGGAGAGTAACCAGCAGCATTTAAATCCCGCATAATAATAGAAGAGCTGATACAGACAAAGCCCATAATAAAACCAATGGAAAGGTCGATACCTCCACTGATAATCACAAAAGTCTCTCCGCTAGCTAATAAAAGCAGAGAGCTCACTCCTAAGATAATATTAGTAAAATTTCTCAGACTAAAAAAATATTTTCCCAAGAAACTGAACAAAATTAACATGGATATAAGAAAAATGAGTGCCCAATTTCTACCTAAAAAACCTAACGTTTTACTTTCGGTAATTTTATTTAAATTAAATAAAGAATCATTATTTGATTCAGCCATAACCATACCTTTTTAGGATGAAGATATTAAACTGATGACAGAGAGTAAAATAAATACTCCCTGTCATCAGTTTTCTGCTACAAAATATTCAAGTTTTTGATAAAACTTTACTTGTAAATATACTTCTGTGCTTCTGGGTCGTTAACATTCTCCTGGGTGAAAACAAAAAAACCTGGAATTACTTTCTTGGGAATTTCTGCTCCTTCGGTAAGATATTTAACACCCCATTCTACACATAAAGCTCCCATCTCTGCAGGCATCTGAGCTAAAATTAAATCCACCTCACCTCTTTTTAAAGCTTCAATTAGTGTTTCCGTCGCATCCCAGGTTGCAACTTTAACAGCTCCTTCTAATCCAGCACTAACCACAGCTTGATACGCCCCTTGAGCACTAAACACATTGACACCAAATACTGCTCCTAAATCAGGATTCTTTAGTAAAGCAGCATTTACCTGAGCAGCAGCCGTTTCCTGGATATCAAGGCAATATTCTACTCCTACTAACTCCATATCGGGGAATATTTTTATTCCAGCACGGAACCCCAATTCTCTACCCATTACACTGGATACATCCGGGTTAGTATTTTCTAAAAATACTTTCCCTTTTCCTCCCAGCATAAGCGCTAATTGCCCGGCAACTACCTGCCCACCCAAGAAGTTATCTGTCCCGATAAAAGCAAGAGGGAAATTATAATTACTTGGTTTGCTATAATCTCCATCTCCAAGATAAGTATCAACTGTAATAACCGGGATACCACTATCGTGAATTTCTTTCAAAACAGGAATTAAGGCTTCTGTGGAAGTAGGAGCAGTAAAGAGTAAATCAATATCCCCTCTTGCGACCAAAGCTTTCAATATCGGTACTTGATATTCAGGTCCCCACGCTTTAGGATATTCTCCAACAATTAATTCTACTCCTAATTCTGCTGCTTTGGCTTGGGCACCTTTCTCCATAGTAAAGTAGAAGGGATCAGCAATGCCAGGCATAAAGGCAAATTTCAATGCAGCTGCACATGTCATGGACACAAAAGATAAAACTAAACAGATTAACATTAAAGCAATTATAAACTTTTTCATTTTTTTCTCCTTAATTAATAATAAATTTACTTCCTTTAATATAGTCTAAAAGACGTTCTTGAAAAACAAGATAGTAAATTATTATTTTTTCTCTTTTGCTTTCACCCCCTTACTTTTTTAATCTCTACTCGATGTGAAATTACTTCGCTTAGTTTTTCCTTACTTTACCTGAATGTAAAATATCAGAAATTTTCTTAAAATCCTAAATTATTATATTAATTTTGCATTTTTAAGTAAATATTTTTCGGCTTCTGGTGACCACAATCCATTATTTTTCTCTGCTATCTTTGCCAACTGGGCAAATAATGGACTACTCTCTCCTTTTTTCTTAAAATCAGAAATTGCAGTAAGTTCCATCTTGATATTGGTATAAATTAACTTTTTGCCACCTGGTATTTTGGGAAGATTTAAAGTAGTATTAATTACACTATTTAGGCCTCCAATATGAGTAATTATCGCTGCGGGATTTATAAGATTCTTTTCCACCATCTGTAGTGATTCAATCATATCGTTAGTATTCCCTCCGCTGGTTCCCACTAAATGAGTTGAAGCATAATGAACATTATAAAAATTAAATAAGGCAGAAAATCCTGAATCAGTGGGGCCGGAAAAGAAGTTTAAACAACCATCCTTAGCTAAAATCTTATCCCCTTGCTCTACAACTGTTCTTACTGGCGCAAAAATAAATACATCATTGTATTTTTTACCTCGAGTTATTGAAATAAGATATTCTTCCGGATTTTCTATATCTTTGGTGTTTATATATTTTAATTCAACCCCTCTTTTTTTCGCTTCTTCTACAGTATGGATTAAGGAGACTCTTTTTAATCTTTCTTCATTAATATCAGTAACCACTAATAATTTAGGTCTTCTCTTATTGTGTATGGCATAATCTATTGCTCCAAGACCCATAGGGCCTGCGCCAGCTAAAATTACCATATTTCCATTTTCTACTATTCCCATATTATGAATATACTTTCCAGGAACTGTATGATAAGTAGCATGAAAAGCTCCTACTATGCAAGACATCGGCTCTGCTAAAGAACCATTATAAAAAGCCTTCCCATTATATTCCAGTAAACAATTCATTTCCATAACTTCATTAGGAATAATAATATAAGTAGCATCTCCTCCTATATGAGAAAAAGAATAGCCAGGAGCATCCAGACTTCCTTTATAATTAAGAGCTGGCTGAATAGTAAATTTTTGGCCAGCTTTAAATTTATCCTGCCATTTTTGACCAACTTCTACAATTTCACCACAAAATTCATGCCCGATTATAATTGGATTTTCTGCCACGTTAGTCGGCACTCTCTTATGATTAGATCCTTGAATTGCTGCTTTATAAGAAGACATACAGAGACTATCAGAAATAATATGAGCCAGTATCTCATCGTCCTTAATTGGAGGAAGTTCAAATTCTTCCAGTCTTAAATCATTTTTACCATATAATCTTACTGCTGTAGTTTTCATCATTAAGTCTCCCTTTATTTATATAATATTATTTCTAATTTAGCATCACTTGACCGCCAGTCACTGGAATAGCCTGACCGGTTTCGTACTTTTGGTCAATAATATAGTAAATAGCTTTTATTATATCATTACCGATACAGCCTCTCTTCATTGGAACTTTTAATTCATAGAATTCCTTCACATCTTCAACAGTCTTTGCCCCCGGAACCTTTCCAGTCCTAAGATATTGAACAAAAAGACCTTTATCTGGATCAGACCATAGAGGACCTTCAAAAAAGTTTCCCGGGCAAATAGAATTTACTTTGATGTTGTCATCAATAAGTTCTAAAGCAAAACTCTGAGTAAGACCTAAACTTCCAAACTTACTTCCTGCATAGGCACTGTTTTTATTGGAACCTTTGAGCCCGGATTTCGAGTTAATCTGAATAATATCGGTAAAATATTTTTTACTGGGTATATTTTGAAGCGCCATAACTTTAGAGGTATGTTTTGTACAAAGAAAGTAGCCTATATAATTTACATTAGTTACAAAATTAAAGGTGGCAAGATCTATTTCTTTTACACTACCTGCATTTAGTACTCCTGCATTACTTATAAAAATATCAATACCACCAGCTTTTTTAACTATCTCATATATCATTTTTCTAACAGAATTTTCATTCGTCACATCTACTTTTATTGCTAAAGCTGTCGTCCTTTTATATTTAATATTTAGCTCTTCCGCCAGCTTGCGTGCCCCTTTAACATTAATATCGGCAATGAATACCAAGCATTCTGATTCCGTCAACTCTCTCACTATGCTCTCTCCGAAACCCTGAGCACCTCCAGTTACTACTGCTATTTTATTTTTTACTATATTATTCCTATATAATTTTCTCTCATTACGATATTCTTCTACACTTTGATCGCGGTTATTATCCGTTATTATCTTTGAATTTTTTTTCTCTGTACAATCTTGAGATTCAGAGGGTTCAGATTTAACTTTTATATTTTTTAAGGCATCTTCAAAATTATTTTTTATATTAATCGCATTATCATAAGATTTCCCTAAGTAAAAGATGCCAATATTTTCAAGAATTACGATTTTTGCTTTTTGTTTATATTTCTTAATATAATCTTTGAACTTATCAATTGTATAAGAAATTATTTTTTCTATAAGTTGCTCCTTATTTAGTAAATTTTGGTTTTTTACTCCTTTCAAATAAAGGGGTAAGGTCTCTTTTGATAGATTGCGGTTCCCAAAATCAATAGCAAAACCCACTTTCGTTGAATCATCTTCAAATATACTAATATTACCCTTTTCACCATCAAAGGTTAGCCCGCGTAAAAGTGGGGCAATTGTTTCTATATAGATATTTTTCATCTTTCTCCTCCGAGAAATAATATTAAAAAATTATTTAAAAGTTTATTTTTTGGTAAACAAGTCCAGGATGTCGACTATCTATTCTCCTACCAAATTCGCTATATGTTACAATCCGCTCTTTAAGTGATTTGGCTTTAAACGGATTTCTATTATTAAACAAAGCATATTTTTCATCATAATTCGCCAGTTTTTCATGAGCGATAAGAGCCCAGGTTGCTTCAATTAGATGAGCAAATTCTGGTCTTAGAATTATGGCGTAATTAAAAGATTGTCGTGGGCTGTTTATATCCACACCGCTTATTTCCATAAACTCATATTTTCTGCAGAGCCTTTGCAAACGTAAAAGCTGGTTAAGAGTATTTCGTGGTGGCATATAGGTAATTGCCTTAAAACCTATTTTCTTTAATTCAGGAATCAGTTCCTCTAAAAAATCATCCTCAAACTTTTCGGCCCTCTTATCGCCTGTGGGTGAATCAGTCACATCTCCTAAATAAGCATAAGCAGGGATAGCATTTATTGAATTACTGAACTTTACAGCCTCATATACAGATATGCATTCCTCATAATCAGGTTGAATAAAAATTTTATCTAAAAAGGAGCTTTTTAATATTCCTAAAAGATCATATAAATAAAATTGATTATTTTCATCTAAGAGAAAATTTTTAATCTTTTTGGAGAGCACTATATCAAGATTATCTTTTAAAAATGAAATAAGTTTTTCCCGTTTTGCCGTTTTTTGAATAATTTTTTTAGCAAAGGCATAAAGAATATGACGTTCGGTAATACTCCCGCCTTCTTTTGCCTGGGAAATATCGTAAATCTCTTTTTTAAAATCAATCTCTTTCATTCCGTAATTTTTAATTAAGTTATTTAGTTTAGCTAATATTTTTTTATTTCTCTTATTCCGAGCAATCTGTATTGGATTTAAAAATTTCTTAGCTTCTAGCAACTTTGATTCAGGAATACCATGAATAGCAATATAGCCTACATTTTTAGAATCCGGATTATTCAATTTTCTTCCTTCAACTATAGTTTCAGAGAAATTGACTCGTAATTCAAATCCTACAGTAGAAGCAATACCAATTATTTTACAAGCCTCTATCAGTTCCTTACAACCGGAAACAGAATCATGATCCATAATCCCCACAGCCTGAAGACCAGCTTTCCAGGCTAAATAAGCAGCCATTGATGGTGAATAAGGACTAAAAGAATAGATAGTGTGCACATGATTATTCACTTCTTCTGTTTTTTTAAACTGCTTCTCTCCTATTTTTATTAATTTATAGATTTTCTCTAATCCAAAAAGCCTGGATCTTTTATTACTACTATTTAGTTCCTGAATAATTTTATCCTTCATTTTTTTATCTCGAACTAATTTTAATCTTTAACAAAAATCTTATACCCCAAATTTATTTCTCCTTATCTGCTCAGCTGTAGATTGTTTAGTTGTAGCTTGATGCCCGTCTAAAGGATAAAGACGTTCATGAATTGCATCGATAATCCACTCTTTTTGTGGAAAGAAAAGGGTCTCCATCTCAGCAGCAGGAGTAATCCAATTACGTGAACCAATTACCGCTATCGGGGCATCAAGATAATCAAAGGCAAATTGACTAATGTTTGAAGCAATGGTATGGGAAAAAGATGCACGTTCACAGGCATCAGAAACAATAAGTACTTTACCGGTTTTTTTTGCAGATTCAATCAGAGTTTTGTAATTCAGAGGATTGATGAATCTTAAATCAATTACCTCTGTAGAAACATTATATTTTTTTTCTAATTCATTTGCCGCTTCAATAGCCGGATAGAGGGTCGCTCCTATAGTAATTATAGTAATATCTTTCCCCTCTCGTCTAATTACCGGTTCACCTTCCGGTACTTCATAATAATCCTCAGGAACTCCTTTAGAGACAAAGTGCTCACCGATATCATATAACTTTTGACTCTCAAAGAATATTACCGGGTCTGTTCCTCGA
>Ga0208771_1001637_pt1 | contig 11638 bp, 6 predicted proteins | sample AntAceMetag02UKX_FD_184775 | JGI IMG/M metagenome (GOLD analysis project Ga0208771, IMG submission 184775) | Saline lake microbial communities from Ace Lake, Antarctica - Antarctic Ace Lake Metagenome 02UKX (SPAdes) (version 2) | ecosystem: Environmental > Aquatic > Non-marine Saline and Alkaline...
ATTGTATGTAAAAGATTTTAAAGGAAATGATGAGTTATTTATTTTTTATTTACTTAAAAATTTTGATTTCACACAATATAATGTAGGTAGTGCGGTTCCAACTTTAAATAGAAACCATATACACCCAATTGATATTTCACTTCCCCCGCTCTCTGAACAAAAAGCCATTGCCACGGTGCTGAGCAGCCTGGATGATAAAATAGACCTGCTGCACCGCCAGAACAAAACCTTGGAATCCCTGGCAGAAATCTTGTTCCGGCAATGGTTTTTGGAACAAGCGCAGGATGATTGGGAGGAAGGTGTTTTACCCGATGAATTTGATTTTACTATGGGATTATCGCCACCAGGGAATTCTTATAATGAAGATGGTATTGGGATTCCAATGTTTCAAGGAAATGCTGATTTTGAATTCCGTTTCCCTAAAAATAGAGTTTATTCCACTGATCCAAAACGATTTGCAGAAAAATATGATACATTGATAAGTGTTCGTGCACCAGTTGGCGCTCAAAATATGGCAAAAGAAAAATGTTGTATTGGACGTGGTGTTGCTGCCTTCAGATATAAAAGAAATAATGCATATTACAGTTATACTTATTTTAAAATGAAATCTTTAATGGATGAGATAAAACAGTTTAATGATGAAGGCACAGTGTTTGGCTCAATCGGTAAGGGTGATTTTCAATCATTTGAAATTATATTACCGCCTGATTCTATAGTCGATAAATATCAAACTGAAGTAAAACCGTTGGATGATAAAGTAATAACCAATTGCATTCAAATCCGCACGCTCGAAAAACTGCGTGATACACTACTACCAAAATTGATGAGCGGGGAAGTTAGGGTAGATTTATGATTGAAATAACTGATAATCTATTCATAGGAAACGATGATGATTGCGCTGCATGTAGCAATGGTTATGCTATTATTCATGCTTGTAAAACTTGTCATCAACAAGGTGTTGGTTATAGTGGAAGTTTACGATCATCACATCCGAATTATTTAATTTACGATAGAGATAATCATCTCTATCTTAATATGGTTGATATGGAGCGGGAGTTATTACCACGCTTTACTCATCCTATCATGCAAGCGGCAATTCGTTTTATAGAAAAATATATATCAGAAAATCCAATTCTCGTTCATTGTAATCAAGGATACTCCCGCTCACCATCTATTGGTTTGCTATATCTTGCAAAAGAAAATAAGATTACTTCAAATTCTTATTCAGAGGCAAAAAATGAATTCATCAATATGTATACTCATTATATGCCTGGGCGAGGGATTGAACTTTATTTGATGAATAATTGGCAAGAGTTGATTAATAAAATACTGAGATTAGTATGAACGATATAATCAAAACTAAAAGTATTGGTCCTGGGATAGTTGAAATTGAAGAAGACTTTATCCTTTGGGAAGAGCCAATGTCACGCATAGTGTTCCATGCTCAGATTCATGAAAAGGGTATCCGTGGCAAAATTATCCGTCAACGAAGAGAGTCCAAGACAGACAAATGGATTCCTGATAAAGCAATAGATATAAGAAGTTTAGGTAAAAATGAGACAATAAATTTAACTTTACATACTGATGCAGTTACTAAGTTTTATTCCGCAATTCTGAAACTTGCCAACATATTGAAACAGCGAGGAGTTGAATATGGTCAGCATGAATATGTAGTAGTTGATCCTAAATCAGTAGTCATTACTGATGAAAATAAAGTTACCTATATCAAAAAGATACTTGATGCTGGTTATACTAAGGAAGTATGGAATAATCTCGTAGAATCTGATCCTTCCTTGGTCACAAAGTTGTCTTATGCAATGCAACAAAATGCTAGACAAAAATTAGTGGAGGAGCTAATATCAAGATTACAGACAGGCGGTTATTCAGAAACTACAGGCAATGATTCTTGGCAGAAATGGATTTACAAAAACAACTGGTTGTTCGGCGTCAATTACAAAAAACCAATTGAAAAAATAAAAATCAATATTACTGGAATAATGCCTGATTATCTTTTTCCAACACTAGATGGTTTTGTTGACATTTTAGAAATTAAATTGCCGGATAATCCAGTAATCAATAAAGATACAAGTCATATTGGTTCTTGGAAATGGACATCAGAAACAAATGGTGCTATTGGTCAGGTTGTAAATTATTTAGGCGAGATTGATCGTTTACGCCTTGAAATTGAAAAAAACGTAAAAACTGAGTATGGTTATGAAATTAGTTTATTAAAACCGCGTGCCTACATTCTGATTGGAGATAATTCTGATTGGGATGTTGGCAAAAAAGAAGGATTAAGAAAAATGAATCATGCACTGCATGGTATTGAAATATTAACATATAAAGATTTGCTTGATAGAGGTAATCAAGCAATAAAAATAAATCTATGAAAAAAATAACCGAATCGGAAATAGAAGAATTCGCAATTGAACTATTAGAATCTTCTGGCTACCAATACATATACGGACCTGATATCGCCCCTGACAGCGATACACCGGAACGCGCATCCTTTGAAGATGTGCTGCTATTAGAACGTATGCAAAGCGCGGTGCGGCGCATCAATCCTTCTTTACCTTCCACTGTAATTGAAGACGCCATCAAACAAATACAGCGCCTTAATTCCCCGGAGCTCATCGCTAATAATGAAGCCTTTCACCGCATCCTTACCGAAGGCGTGAAGGTTAGTTATCAAAAAGATGGCAAAGAGCGTGGTGATTTGGTATGGCTGGTTGATTTTCAAAATCCGGATAATAATGATTTTGTAGTCTGCAACCAGTTCACTGTTATTGAGAATAATGTCAATAAAAGACCGGATGTGATTCTTTTTATTAATGGCTTGCCATTAGTGGTTATCGAGCTCAAAAATCCGGCGGATGAAAACGCCACAGTAAAATCAGCTTTTAAACAAATTCAAACTTACAAATCCACCATTTCCGGTTTGTTTACTTTTAATAGCTTCACGGTTATTTCCGATGGACTAGAAGCGCGTGCCGGCACTATTTCTTCTGGTTATAGCCGCTTTATGGTTTGGAAATCGGCTGACGGTAAAAAAGAAGCACCCCATCTTGTTGGGCAGTTGGAAACACTTATTTCAGGGATGCTGAACAAAGAAACGCTTCTGGATTTAATCCGTCATTTTATCGTATTTGAGAAGAATAAAAGAGAAGACTTAACGACCGGTATTACCACCATTGAAACGGTTAAAAAGCTTGCCGCTTATCATCAGTATTATGCGGTAAACCGTGCGGTGGAATCCACCATTCGCGCGGCAGCCATTAATGAAGAACCAATGATGATTAAAGAAAGTCCGGCTTCGTATGGACTGCCCTATGTTAAAGATCAACCCGCAGGCGATAGGCGTGGTGGCGTGGTTTGGCATACGCAGGGCAGTGGTAAGTCGCTCTCGATGGTTTTTTATGCTGGCAAGATTGTTTTGAGTTTAGACAATCCAACCATTGTATTGATTACCGATCGCAACGATTTGGACGACCAGCTCTTTGATACGTTTGCCGCTTCTAAACAACTTTTGCGACAGGACCCGATACAGGCTGAAAACCGGGATCATTTAAAAAAGCTGTTAAGGGTTGCTTCCGGTGGAATTGTTTTTACAACTATCCAAAAATTTCAACCCGAAGATGGCAATATTTATGATGAACTATCGCTGCGCAAAAATATTGTGGTTATAGCCGATGAAGCCCACCGCACGCAATACGGTTTTAAAGCCAAAACCATTGATGATAAAGATGAAAACGGAAATGTAATCGGTAAAAAAACAGTTTACGGATTTGCCAAATACTTGCGCGACGCACTGCCCAATGCTACCTATTTGGGATTCACCGGTACCCCCATAGAAGGCACAGATGTAAACACTCCCGCCGTTTTTGGAAATTATATTGATATTTACGATATCGCCCAGGCAGTTGAAGATGGAGCGACTGTGCGAATTTATTATGAAAGCAGGCTGGCGAAAATACATTTAAGCGAAGAAGGCAAACTGCTGGTGAAAGAACTGGATGAAGATCTTAAAAAAGATGATCTCTCCGAAACCCAGAAAGCAAAAGCAAAGTGGACGCAACTTGAAGCGTTAGTCGGCAGTGAAAATCGCATGAAACGGGTGGCTAAAGACATTATCACCCACTTTGAACAACGGCAGGAAGTCTTTGAAGGAAAGGGTATGATTGTGGCAATGTCGCGCCGCATCGCTGCTGAATTGTACAATGAAATTATCAAATTACGCCCTGACTGGCATGATAATGATTTGAGTAAAGGCACAATTAAAGTTGTGATGACTGCTGCATCATCAGACGGACCAAAGCTTGCCAAACACCATACCACAAAACAGCAACGCAGGGCATTATCAGATCGCATGAAGGATCCGCAGGACGAAATGAAACTGGTGATTGTCCGCGATATGTGGCTTACCGGATTTGATGTGCCGTCGCTGCATACACTTTACATTGATAAACCGATGCAGGGACATAATTTGATGCAAGCCATTGCCAGGGTTAATCGTGTTTACAAAGATAAGCCGGGCGGTTTAATTGTTGATTATCTGGGCATTGCTTCCGATTTGAAAAAAGCCCTTTCATTTTATTCTGAGAGCGGCGGCAAAGGTGATCCGACAATAACGCAAGAAAAAGCGGTGCAAGTGATGCTGGAAAAGTTGGAAGTGGTTGCAGCTATGTATCATGGGTTTTCTTATGAAGATTTTTTTACGGCGGATACGCCACAAAAACTTTCCCTTATTTTAGCTGCTGAAGAACACATACTCGGTCTTGACAACGGTAAAAAAAGATATATTGATGAAGTTACTGCTTTATCCAAATCATTTGCCATCGCTATTCCGCACGAACAGGCGATGGATGTAAAAGATGAAGTCGCCTTTTTTCAGGCGGTCAAAGCACGATTGGCAAAATTTGAAACCACTGGTCCTGGAAAAACTGACGAAGAACTGGAAACAGCGATCCGTCAGGTGATTGATAAGGCTTTGGTTTCAGATAAAGTCATTGATCTATTTGATGCTGCCGGAATCAAAAAACCGGATATTTCCATTCTTTCAGAAGACTTCCTTTTGGAAGTTAAAGGAATGAAGCATAAGAATATTGCGTTGGAAGTTCTGAAAAAACTGCTCAATGACGAGATTAGATCGCGGACAAAAACAAACCTGGTACAAAGCAAAACCTTAATGGAAATGCTGGATAAAGCGATTAAAAGATATCACACCAAAATTATCACTGCTGCAGAATTCATTGAAGAACTGATCAAGATCGGCAAAAACGTTCAACAGATGGACAAAGAACCGGAAGAGATGAACATGTCCACATTTGAATATGCATTTTACACTGCTGTTGCAAATAACAAGAGCGCCCGGGAACTGATGCAGAAAGAGAAACTACGCGAATTAGCCGTTGTGCTGTTTGAACGTGTCAAAAAAAACGCAACTATCGACTGGACAATAAAAGAAAGTGTGAAAGCTAAATTGAAAGTCATTGTAAAAAGAACCTTGCGGCAATATGGCTATCCGCCGGATATGCAAAAACTGGCAACAGAAACGGTTTTAAAACAGGCGGAGTTAATTGCTAATGAGTTGACGAGAGATGATGACTTATAATTAATGACCATAACAGTCAAATCTAAAAGGTGCAAAAATGACCCAGCATAATTTTCAAGAGCTCTACGGTCAATATGAGCGCATCTAAAAAAAAGTCATTTTTGGCTTGATGGGTTGCCTACTGTTGGACCACCAGAAGAGTTGCTTAATACTATAAAGGGGGTGGTTGGTGGGGAAGAAAGAAATTGCTTGATTATTAATCAAAATTGACGGTATCGTAAAAAGTCGAAAACTTCTCCACTATACACAATATAGTGTATGGTGAATGTCTATTAAATCAATATATGGTATAATTTTTTAATCACTCGGACTTTTTACGAGTTCATCATAATTGTAAAAACTTTAATTGATTTCTTTTCTATTGATAAAATAGCAGATGTGAATAATTTCGAAAAGAATTGTGTAGAACTTTTAGAAAAATTTAAATAGATTATAAAAATTTCGGCTAACAATCGGCTGCACCTGACAAAACCGCCGTGTTTCAAATTAAGTTCGGTAAAAATATTATAATTCAGTACACTGTATCAGTTTCTGTGTAAGCGGTTTTGCACCTGATTTTTGTCGTTATGTGTATTGAAAATATAAATAGAATTGTATTTACCAAACTAATATAGTTCAGTTAAACTTTAAACAGGAGAACAAGAAATGCCCTGGTATACTCTTGTCGATGGAGTCAATAAACTCCATATTCCTAAGGAATGGAGCAACTCTGTTCTTAAAGGAGATAAAAAAATCTGCCGTTTAATTTATGACTTGATTGTAACGCATACAACAAATGAAAACAGATCGATTGTGTTGGCCCTCGATGGATTTTTGGGTACTAACATGAAAGGCATTCTTGAACATGTTAGTGAATTGTTAAATATAAAGGATCTCAGTGTTGAAACTGTGAATGTCAGTACTTTATTTAAATCTCAGGATATGATAGACAGGTATGCCCAGCCGTATTTGACAGATGATCCATCTTTTGGAATTGTGTGTAATAAAGGAAGCTTGGAAGATTTGATGGAGCCAACAAGCCTTAATGAGTTCAGACAGAAAATACAAAAAATTAAAAAAGCAAAACTATCCAAAGATAAGCCCACTGCTGTTATTTGTTATGGTGTCGGCGCGGCAATTTCAAGTATTCGTTCTCTGTATGATTCTATCTTTTATTTTGATCTTAACCGGGAATTTTTGATCAAACGAATGGAAGAAAACAAAGTTATTCCTTTGGGTGGCACTGAGCCAGAATCTATTTTCTGGAAGCGGCTTTATTATGTTGATTATCCATTTCTCAACAAACATAAAAAATATATCTTTAAACACATGGATTGGTATATTGATGACAATGATGAACAACCGACGCTTATGTCCAGGAAAGTTTATGATGGTATTGTGTCAACATTGGTAAAATATCCTCTTAGGTTTAAGAAAATTTTTATGCCTGGTCCGTGGGGAGGTCTTAAGTTCAGAAAACATTTCAATATGCCGGAGCTGGCTAACTGTGCCTGGAATATTGAGGTGAGTGGAGGAGATTCAAGCTTGGTCATCGATATTGGAATTGGCAGTTATATTGAAATCCCATTCCATAATCTATATATGCAATATCCTGTTGAGGTTGTAGGACCTTATTGTCACAGGAAGTATCCCGGACTATTTCCTATTCAAGTTGGTATTGACGATGGTTATTTCCCTGAGCCAGTTCCTCATGAACGCCGGGCTATGCCCATTCATTTGCATCCTGATACGACGTATGTAAAAAAACATTTTAACGAGGCTTTAGGGCGGTATGAAGTATATTACATTGTGGAGGCCTATGAAGGTGCAAATACGATACATGGCTTTTATGAAGATGCTGATCTTGAAGAGTTTAAGAAAAAAATAATAGAATCGGAGGAAAAGGGGATACCGTTTGACTGGTCAAAATACGTCAAAGCCTGGCCCAGTAAAGCTGGAGATTTATATCTGATTCCTGCCGGTACTGCGCATGGCACAGGCGGTAATCAAATGATACTGGAAATGGATACCTGTCCCAGCATTGTAGGCACTGAATACTCATTTTTCCTTTATGATTATCGAAGGCACACCTGGAATGACAGGAAGAAGTCTTTTTCAGGAAAATTGACAAATCTACAAATAAAACACGGTATTAATCAGTGCCGCTTTAACCGCCGGGAACAGTGGATTGCCAATAATATTAGGCCGAAAGCTAAAGTATTCGAAAGTGGTGACGGTTGGTATAAGGAGCGTTTTGATTCCTATAATCCAATGCCTTATCATATCGAAAGATTGAATTTTGATAAAAAGATAGAGACTGATACGTGTGGAAGGTTTTTCCATTTCCTCTGTCTTACAAAAGGTGAAAAAACGTTGATCAGGTCCCAAAAATATCCAGAGAGGCAAATTGAACTGGAATACATCCAGACTACAGTTGTTCCTGCCTGCTTTGGCGAGTACGAGTGTATCAATCTTGGTGAAAAGCCGTGTACAATTACTCGACAACTCTGGAAAAGAGGATAAACTGTAATTCGTTGCTATCCTGACAATTTCAACTATGGTTAAAATGTAAATATGTTTTGTGACTAAAATCGTACATAACAATCAAAATTAAGCGGACTGGAACAGCTCTGTTTCAATTTGATTTTCCAAGTGTTGTTTGAAATTGGTATACTTATTAATGTTCTGTGTTTTGTTGTTCCAGCCCCTTATTTTGGGCGTTATATGGGACATGTTACGCAGTTAAGGCAGAACCATTTCATCATTTTCAGCAATCAAGGCGCACTTGTGGCCCTACAAACGTATTGATAGGAAAAAGATAATGATACAAAAACGAACCACCGTTTCTTTAATACAATATAATTGTCCCCATGACAAAAATGAGGCCCTTACACAAATACTTGATTTAGTCAGGCAGGCAGGGCCAGAATCCGATTTAATATTATTGGGAGAAATTCCATATACCCCTTATACAACAGTAAATGACTTTGTTGGTGTGGCTGAGAATGTCCCTGGTAATTATAGTGATAGTTTATCTCGTTTGGCAAAGGAGTTCAGGACATACTTGTGCAGCGGAATTGTAGAGAAAGACGGAAATAATATCTATAATTCAGCCATATTGATTTCTCCAGACGGAGTGATTATTCATAAACACAGAAAAATCAGCTTAGCGGGAAGCGATTCCGCAAAGGGATTCAGCCCAGGAAATGAGATAGCTATTGTCGAGACAGAATTAGGCAAGATCGGTATTCTTATTTGTTTAGATAGCTCCGCCAATAAGAATATCCATAAGTTGGCTGCATTGAGTCCTGATTTAATTCTCGTTCCTGCGTATGGGTTAGCAAAGTCAGATTATGGTATGACATTAACAATAGATTGCATGGTGGATGAATGCATTGAAGAATGGAGAATTAGGATGCAAATGCTTGCAAAATATTGCAAAAGCTACGTCCTGCGTGCAGATCATTGTGGAATGGAAGATCATCAAGTTCGGGTTGGTCATTCCATTGCTGTAACCCCAGGTGGGTATGTTATTTCAGAAGCCACAATGAAACCTGCGATTTTAAATATTGGCTTGGATCCATCTTCGTCTTCCCAGCGATCTTGGTGACTTCATATAATCAGGTAAGGGCGGTTTTTTCTCCCCAGCTCCCTGGTTACAGTACAAACGGCTAATTCAACACCAGCCTAATATGTTCTATATTTTATCCAATCAGGCAGGCCAGGCATTCCTTGACCAAAAGCCATCACATAATTAATTAACTGTCTGGTCTGTCTCTTATTAACAGCTCTAATAAGTATTGAACAATGAAGACCACAGCGAAGCAACTAATACTATTCGACAATTAAGACGAAGGCAGAATCAAAATTTAGATGTCGAAGAAAGTTTAAATAAAAACCTTGATTTTAAGCAAAGTATCTCTTATTTTTAAAGGAAAAGTGTCCAGAATGTTTTGAGGACATACACTTGATGACAGGAAAGGGTGTACACAATGGGAGACAAAGGCGGCAAGAAGGATAAGAACAAGAGTCAAAAACAAAAGAAAAGTAAACAGGAACAAAAGGCAAAAAAGAAGTTAGATAAGCAACCGAAAAGAATCCCATAACTGGAAGCTCGAGGGTGGATAAGTACGTCCGGTATTAAATAATTGATTGGAATGCTATTTTTCTTTACTATATTCAATCAGAATCAGTTATACAATATATTGAAGGAGTATGTTGAAATCCTCTTGAATGGAGCAAGCCTAGCCTTATGGGAGCTTAGAATGTTAGGGGAAACGACTGAAAAAATGAAGCCCATTTGAAATTAGTCGAAGCTGTAAAAACGTAATTCAATTCTCGCCAGAACTATCCGGGACTCCGGCAGAAGTTGTGGGCTGGGAGTTTATTATAAAAGTGCGCTCTACTTAGCACATAATCGGATAAGCGGGGATTTTTCTCCCCTGCTCAATTAAACGAATTTTATCGAGGAACTTGCATCTTACTTGGAGTACCCAATTCAATTCCGTGAACACATTTAGCCACGTGCAACTCTAACTGCGGGATTAATGATTTAGGAGACAAAATGAAGTACAAAGTTCATAGATTTGATTTGAAAATGGACACTGACAAGGATAGACTGGAAGAATTCTTAAATAGCTTGGAAGGAGAAATCGTATCAATTGTTCCAAATGTCAAACCTACATTTCAAATGATGGGGGCTACTGCCAAAGTCACCTTTCTTTTTATTGTCGAAAAAGTGAAATGATCATTATGTGAATCGTGACTGATAATCCTGGTTTCAATCAGACGATCTTTTGGTAAAACAATTGTGGTAGCTACGACGCGTGGAAATGTCCCGATTCCTGGCGCTGAAACTATTCATCTTGGATTAAATTGTTATAAATATCCGGAGGAGAATAAATAAAAAATCTTCATGGTGCTGAACAGATATTAATAACATCTTATTCGATAAAATTGTTTGAGAAAATCGGTGACAAACATTATTCCAAGAGAAAGAGTCGAGAATTACAAATAGAAAAATTCAAAAGCACTCAGATATACACTGGGAGAAAAGACGAATTAGGTCGAGATGTGTGTGTGGATAATATATGAGATGAAGATTCTTTCATTTTTAAATATTAAAAGAATACAATTAATTCCATTTTGTAACAGAAGGAAAGCACAGTTTAATTTTTAAATCCTGACAAGCATGAATTGTCGGGATTTTTTTGTTTAAAGTTAAAATCTTATAAAATAGACTGTATGGCAAGATTTTTGTTAGATTTTCATAAATAATTTTGAAAAAATAAAAAAGGGTAATTCAATGCTCAATATTGATGAACTCGTAAAAAGTCCGAGAGTCCTTGCTTGAAGTGGATTAACTTATTGTTTTTATACATATTATCACACTATTGGATTAAGACCCATATTTACAATGAGTTAATTGGTGTCACTCATCATTTTTTCGAATTTTTACGAGACCGTCAATATTATAAAAAAAGTTTTAAATCAGGAAAAGAAAAGTGTTCAACTCGAAAATATGGTAAAAGTAATAATGAATATTGTTGAACAATATGCTTATTTGAATGAAAATGATAGTGGTCTTACAAATACTGAAATTATAGGATATAATACCTTTATTAAAAGTGAAATTCAAAAAATTATTAACCCAACTTTACCACATTACATAGCCAATCCCAATAAAAACAACAGATGACAAATTTTTAAGGGCACTACGTATTTTATATTTTTGTTTGTTTCGCTTGGAGCGGGCGCTGGTTCAAGCCCAGCGCATTGTAGATTGCCCTGTGAAATGGTTCTGCTTCAGAACAATTTCTTATATAAATTCGCTTGCCGTCTTTAGTTGTCATGCCCGTGGTAACGCGAACCTGACTGGATAGAAAATCCCTTATTGTTGACCAGCGCATGTAAATGCCATGACTTCGCAATTTGGTCTGAATACTAATCAGTAAATGATAAGCCAAAACAGTGATAAATAAATGACCATCACTGCGATTCTCTTTCTGGTGGTGGACAGGACGTAGCCCCAATTCATCCTTTAAATAT
>Ga0208771_1001639_pt1 | contig 11633 bp, 8 predicted proteins | sample AntAceMetag02UKX_FD_184775 | JGI IMG/M metagenome (GOLD analysis project Ga0208771, IMG submission 184775) | Saline lake microbial communities from Ace Lake, Antarctica - Antarctic Ace Lake Metagenome 02UKX (SPAdes) (version 2) | ecosystem: Environmental > Aquatic > Non-marine Saline and Alkaline...
TTGAGCTGTTCAAACAATACGGCGAGAAAAAAGGCATAAAGCTAACCGAGGACCAGTGGAAACATTTCTCGTGGCTGTGGTACGAACCGCTATACGAACTCAGCCAGGACGAACCGCAGATCAAAGAGGCCTTAACCAGGCTCAAAGAAATGGGCCTCAAGCTCGGCATACTCTCCAACACGTTCGTACACGCAAGTTCACTCGAAAAGCATCTCGAACAACTCGACATACTCGATTTCTTCGAGATCAAACTTTATTCCTACCAGTTTGCTTTCCGAAAACCCGACGCCCGAATCTTCGAAATCGCCGCAGAGAGAATCGGTGAAAAACCGGAGAAAATAATGTACGTAGGCGACCGACTCGACAAGGACGTAGAAGGAGCAACCAATGCCGGCATGTCGCCCGTACTAAAACACGCCTACACAAACAAAGGAAAACAAATCCCAAAAACCACCCCCCAAATAAAAAGAATCCACGAACTTCCAACCCTCATAGAAAAAATAAACAAAGACTCGACTCCCAATTTACTGATAAACGCCGATTGATCACTTGTCATTACTTAGCGGGCTTTAGGGGGGAAGGGGAAGTGCGTGTTTGGGGTTTAGCGTAGTTTTAGTTTTCTAAAAGCCACTAAGCTCATTCTGAGTAGCAGCCATCCGTGCTTCCATCGTTTTATTTTAATGTCACCGTAACTGCGTTCTTGGTAGCGAATCGGCATGTCGATTATTTTATAGTTGAGTCGGGATGCGCCAAAGAGAAGATCGAAGTCGCCGAACGGATCGAAATCGCCAAAATATTCGCGATTTAATGCTATTTTTTCATAATCGCGTCGCCAGAGCACCTTTGTTCCACAGAGTGTATCTTTTATCCTTTGGCCAAGCAGCCATGTGAACAACTTGGCGAAGATGTGATTAGCGATCATATTCAAAAAACGCATGGATTCTTTTTCCATTGGATATACCAGCCGGCATCCATTGATGAACTCACCTTTGCTGGCGACAAGGGCGTTATAGTATTTTGTTATTTCTTCGGGCGGCATTGTCAGATCCGAATCAAGTATCATTAATATGTCGCCCTTGCATTGTGCGAAGCCTTGTCTAACGGCCTGTCCTTTGCCGGTTCCGGTTTGCTCAAGCAGCAGGACACGATGCCATTGGTGTCCGTATTTTTCGATACATCTTTTTATTTCTTCGCAAGTTCCGTCATCAGATTGTCCGTCGACAAATATCAATTCCGTCCACTCGCCGAGATTTGGGGTCCGTGTAAAAGCAGCTTCGATATTACCTTTTTCATTTCGTGTAGGAATCAGTATCGAAGCGCTATGCTTTGCCTGCATATCCTTTTGGCTTATCGGCTTTGGGGACGGCCTGGCAACAATTGTCCATGCCAGGCACAGGCTGTTAAACAGGGGCATCTGTGACAGGAAGCGGTTCATTACGCGACTAATTACAGGAATCCTTAACGGTATTAATATCCGCCCGAAATGGGTTACCGGTTCGAATCCAGCTAATCGTAAAAGATTTTCAATGTCGTTCGTCGATAACCAGTTATATGACGGCGGCGGGTCGCAGCGTTTTAATAAAGCCGCAAGGTTTATCACCGGCCGCCAAACGTTGGAGTGATATGTAATTATTATGCGGGTGTGGGAATTGCAGACGGCATGAAGGTTCGCCAGTGTTTTCTGGACATCGCGCAAAATCGGCAGCACATCTGAGATTATGATATAGTCAAAAGGTTCCATTCCGGAAAAATCAAATTGCTCGACATCACCGACGCGAAACTCAAGTTCGCTTCGCTGAGCATGTATCTCTCTGGCGGCGGCGATGTGTTCTTCGTTTATATCGATACCCAACCCGAATGACGCCCTTGTCGCAGCCAGCAATCTGCCGGTCGAACAACCCAATTCTAAAATCCGAACACTTTCGGGAACAACACACAAACAAGAGCGATCCACCTCTGTATAATAGCCGGGGTTTTTCCGCCGTTTTGACTCGATCTTTAATAGCTTTTTTTTGTCATTCATTTAACTAAACTGTTACATTTTTTGTAAAACGACAAGCATTCTCATTCCAAGCAAGCGGCCAAGTTTCTTGAGAAGTATATCCTCGGCTTTTATGAGCGGGCCAACCCATCTTGCCGGCAACAAAGTGCGATGTGAAAATCCACCTGTCATAGGATAAACGAGGAAGTCTGTAAAATCCAACAAAATCAAATTCAGTTGCGGCCATCCGGTAGAAAATTCTTTTCGTGAGTGAATAAACAATGTTGTCGGTATCGCTTCATTGCAAACTTCTCCAGAGGCCCTGTCAATAAGAGTGTTCGGCTCAAAAGGAGAGGCTTTCATGTCGAGCGGTTCGTGATGAAGAAAGCGATATATAAAATATGAAAAATACGAGATGTATGGTTCCAGCATTATCAGTCTGCCGTTTTTCGCCAAGACTCTATTTGCCTCATCAAAAAACTGTATTGGTTCCGGCAAGTGGTGCAATACATCGATTGCAACCAAATTTGAACATTCTCCGTCTTTGTAAGGCATATCACAGGCATCAACAACCTCATCGATCCAGGTGTGCTTATAAATGTCGGTTTTTATCAAATCAAGGTGCTGTGAAAGTGCGCCGCACCCGCACCCAAGTTCGACTGACTTGCCATCTGCTTTCGATAACTGTCGGCGTATACGTGACGCCCAGTGCTTATAGACAGCCTGCAATGCTGGGCGACGAAAATACTGCTGCCTGTGCCGCTGGACTATTTTATAATAGTCGTGTGTTGAATTATTGGTTGCCATATCGTCTTTACACATTTTCGGATTCGCTTTTAAAAACATTGCCAGCACGGCTTCATATACACTATTTATCGGACAGAATTCGCGTTCTGATTAAAAAATACGGGTTTTTTCAATCGAGAACTGTATAAGTGTACTTTTAAAAACAAGGTAGGCCGTGTTTTCGTGCAAATCTTCGATCAAGTTGCTTTGAAAAGGAAAATTCTTGATAGTTCAAGATGATTGGGGTAAGATTCTCGACGTTATACGGAGAAAATTATATCTTGTAGCCGTATAAATGGGAAATGTCAGTTAAAGGAAGGTTTTTTTTGTGAAATTTCAAGCAAATGCATGCTGTTCGAAAATTACTGTCATTTTACTCGGGCTGGCTGTTATCGCAGCGTTCCTTTGGGCACTTTTTTTTAACAATCCATATCCTGTTATTCGCGTTGACCCCGACAGTGTTTATATATTCAGTTCCTTATCCAAACTGACTGATAAAGCCATCAGGCATAATGACCATCCCGGTCTAATATTGCAGATAACCGGAACTGTGCCGATTCTATTAGGCTCAATTCTATGCCGGGAAGAAGGACTTATCCAGAAAGTCATAGCAAATATGCCTTTTTTCCATCAGCTTTTTGTTGGGCTGATAGGTCTTACTCACGTGGTTGCATTAATATTCTTTTTTTGTATCGCTTTTCAAAAAAACAAGCCGATTCAAACAGCTATTATAGCATTGATTGGAATCGCAACACTAACGCCACCGTCTTTGAGTGGCGCTATGACTGTTAACGCGGACATGTATGCGTATTCTCTCAGTATTTTTTATGTCGTATCGCTGCTATGGAAACGCAGTTGGAAAAATGATCTGATAACTTCCCTGTTTTTTGTCCTTATAGTTTATACTAAAATCATCTTCCTCCCTTTAGGTTTATTGATGTTAGCTAAGGACAAAAAGTGTTTGCTGAGGCTATTAACAGGAACACTTCTCTGGGCGGGGTTTATTTTTCTGGTTTTTTGGGACATAGACCAGTTTATCCGCTTCAAAGATTTTATGTTGAACAGCTCTATGCTCAACAAGCCCGTCAGCCTGACATTGGACTCAATACTGGGATTCCACAAGAAGTTTTTCCTCAAGAATACAGTTCAAAGTGTCTACATTCTGTTGTTTTTATTTTTCAGTATTTTACTCGCTATAAGGAAAAAACATCGTGCTGTTGGGATACTTGTGCTGCTGACTATCATTAGTGTTTTTGAAATATCCCTGCTGCGCCAAGGCAAGGCTGTTATTTATACCTGGCCTGTTTTTTCGGCGGGGATGCTGTTAATGATTACTTTTTACAAGTCATCTCGTCGTTTAATATCACTGACAACGCCCATTTTTGTCATATTGCTTATACTCTCGATCACAACTAATTATAAAACCATCTCAGATTACCGAAAGCTTATGGTGCAAAGAAGGACAAACCAACAGGAATACGAAAAGATTATAACTCAATTATCACCAACTTATCTTCTGGAATACCACGGCAAACCAGCTTATCATTTTCACGCAATAGGCTCATCGTATTGGATGGGAAACTCTTATAGCGGTCGAGAATATGCCTCATACCTTAAGGATTATTTCCATAACCGTTTTGGATTGGAGGATTTGCTCTATGTTTCCGGCCGGCAAGACGGGAGCATCCTTGTTAAACAATATTTTGGAAAAGAAAAGATTGATTACTTGCAATGGAGTTCGTCGGAAAATTGTTATTTATCCATTGGTAGTGGAAAGTTAGAACAGGAATTTCTGAAAGCCTTCCCTCAGATAGAATTAATACCGGTTTATACTCTGCAAAAATCTAACCTCAAAATAAGTAAAATACAACAAAAAGAACCCGCCCTTCCCGGTAGTTTCGATAGTTTGTCGCCGTTAAACGGAGCTTCGACAATACCCGGAGGCTAAGCGTTTTTGAGGTTTGTAACCCACGCAATAAATTGCGGGGCTAATACTCTCATAAAGTAAACAGCCTCAGCAAAAAAGTCAAGGTCTACGCAAAAGCAGGGCTTCTTAGCATCCTCCGCCCCTTCCCCCGCCTAGTGCTGGGCTGGGCCGCCGGTAAATAAATTTTCCAGTTGCTTTTCATCCGAAATTATGTTATAATACTCCCATGTTTGCGAGAAAGCAAAGACAACCAAATCACCAACAAATCGCTCCAATCCCCTCCCGCCGGGAATCGATGAACCATGAACTACGAAGCGACTGTGGCAATCTCAACCTTTCGATTACCAAAACCACTTCATAGGGTATGCTGTGTATACCAAATTCCTATCAGCTAAACGCTCTACTCTATTCCCTCCCCCCCCAAAAAATAAAAAGAATCCACCAACTACCCGCCCTCATAGAACAACTCAACAAGACAGGCATAGAATCTGCGGGATGCTGAACGAGCCTGTTTTGATGCTTGAATCTTCAGGACAACTTCGGTATTCTGTTAGAAATAATGCTTAGCGGTGTAGCTGAGCCCTTCCACAACTTCGACGAAGCTCAGAACAGCCGCAGATATGCGTTTTTTTATGGGAATCCCACGATGAATAAGAAAAGAATTATCCAGAGTCCTGCATTAACCGTCCTGTTTTCAGTAGCAATTTCAATTCTGTTTGTTTCTTCCGCACTCGCTAAAAGTCAAAATGCGGCTGATTTGTACTACAAGGCGTTCGAAGAACTCGAATCGCCAGACAAGCAAATCCTTACATCACTGAGAGAGACAATTAAAGAAGACAAACCTCTTACCCCGGCCGCACGCCAATACATCAGACAACAAAAAAAAGACGCCGAGATTTTACTGAAAGCCTCTCAAATTCGCGATTGCGACTGGAAGCTCGATTACACCAAGGGAGCCGGTTTAAAACTTACGGGCCTGAGCGAAAGCCGTAATCTGAGTATGCTCCTGAATGTAATGGCACTGGAGCAAGTCGAAAAAGGCGATCCCCACAAGGCTTTGGAATACAACAAAGCGGCATACTCGATGGCCGGGCACGTGGCAAATATGAAATGTATGATAGCTTTCTTGGTTGCAAAGGCGATAGAAGGCGACAGCAACAAGAGCCTGCACAAAATCGCCGTTGCGATTGCTTCCGATCCGGGTGCTTCCGGATTAATCAGCCAACTTCCAAAGAAAACGGTACCGCTGGAAGCCCTTGATCTTGGTATGACGATAGTCCAGTCAACACCTGACGAAGTGTCTTTGCACCAGTTTGAATCATCGGGCCTTTTATCAAAAAATGATTTTATATCAGAACAATTACCGGCGATTGTTTCGGAATACAAAAAGCAATATGCTTTACATGTTTCCCGGTATAGGCAGGCAGCTTCTCTACCTTATGTCCAATGTATCGACCGCTTTTCGCAGTTAGAAAAGAAATTCAAGTCCCGCGACACTGACATATCAGAAAGAACCGAATATTCCTCTTTAGTAGATTCTCTGCTCCGTTCGACGGTTCCTGCTCCGAGCGGGATAATCGGCATATATTACAGAACACAAGCCGAATTTAATGCGATTAACGCAGCCGTCCAGATTTATAAGGTCAAAGCGGAGCAGGGTGCATTGCCAGACAGTCTGCCGTCCGGCCTGCCGACCGACCCATTCAGTGACAAAGCTTTTGAGTATGAACTGTTCGCCGATGGTTTTGTCCTTCGCTGCCGGCAGAAAGATCTGCACAAAAAGCAATTGTATGAATACAGTTTCCCCTCGATCAATACCAATATCAAAGACGACAAGCCCGAACCAGCCCCGCCCGCAGGGCCGGTGGGCGAAGAATTAGCCCGTTCAGGCGTACCCTACCACACAACGCCGCTGATGAACCAGCTTCAGGCGGCATATAAGAAACAAAAAGAAGGAGATTTTGACACGGCAGTTAAAAACTATCTGGCAATACTTGCAAATACAAAAGCAGAGCCCGTATACATCGCCAGGGCCTACTATCGCCTCGGCCAGTGCTACCGTCAAACAGGTGATGCCAATTACGCCGCCCAACTGTTTGAATACCTGATCAAAAATTTCCCAAAAGAAAGATCCTCCGTAGCAAAAGCAAAGAAAGAGCTAAAGGAAATCCAAAGAAAATGATGACACCATCCAAAATTAATATTGCGGAGAAGTTTTCGAAACTTCCGGATGAAGATTATTGCGTGCGAATTATAGCCAAAATGAACAATTACGAAGTTAAGATCGTCAAGTTCAAAGGCGAGTTTGTCTGGCATAGTCATCCGGATACAGACGAAACTTTTATAATTTTGAAGGGCAAAATGCTGATGCATTTCAGAGATAAAATAATTGAAGTGACTGGCGGCGAAATGATCGTCATCCCGAAAGGAGTTGAGCACAAACCCGCATCTGAACAAGGATATGAAATGCTCCTTATCGAACCCGAGGGTGTCCCCAATACGGGAAACACCGAAAATGAGAGGACAATTGAAAAAATAGAATGGATATAGGAACTCGAAACAATGGCATATATTAGTCCCGCGGAAATTTGTCCATGCGGGGAAAACTAAATTCGAGGGATTTGGCTATGGTTAAGAAAATCTTGTTGATTGTGAAAATTAAAGATCCGTGGAACCTTTTCTTCTTGACTATCCAAAAAATTCACTCAAGCAGTGTCAAATAAGTCATTTGTGCATTGTTTGTCATACGTCTCCTAACCTCTGACTTTTAAGTTTTGAATTCTTCTCATAAACTTTCCAGTCGCTTTTTGTCCGAAATTATGCTATAATACCCCCATGTTTGCGAGAAAGCAAAGACAACCAAACCACCAACAAATCGCTCCAATCCCCTCCCGCCGGGAATCGATGAACTGAACTACGAACAATCAACCAAAATAACCTTTTTATGCAAAACAAAGCCAAACTCCAAAAAAGCAAATGAACGTAAACAAGGTATTAATAAAGGATTATGAAAAAAAGACACTTAGCGAATGCGGGAAAAACAAACCCAAAACAAAGCCAAACAAAGCCAAACAAAGCCAAAACAAATCGAAGATCCCGAGGGGACCCAATTTCCGTACCAAAAAACCAGCTCATCGTTTATAATGCCTCGAAATACTAACAATTTGACAGGGAGTTTTGTGTATGGGTATCAGTACTAATGCTTATCAGAAGTGTATTAACCCCGACTGCGCCGCCGAGTTCGATTGTGGTCAGGCGATGTTCAAATGCCCCACCTGTGGCGATTTGTTAGACATTCGCTACAACTGGGACAAAATCCCCGTCCCCGACAAACTCAGCGATTTCGCCAAACGCTGGGCCACCAGGGACAACAAACTCGACTTCTCCGGCGTCTGGCGCTTCCGCGAACTGATCAATTTCTGCGAAGACAAGCATAAGGTCACGATAGGCGAAGGTCAGACAATCCTCCAGTTGAACGACGACGTAGCCAAATACGTCGACGTCGGGGCAGGAAACTTATACCTGCAATACGAGGGCCTCAATCCTTCCGGATCTTTCAAAGACAACGGAATGACCGCGGCGTTCAGCCATGCGATGATGGTCGGCGCCAAATCCTGCGCCTGCGCCTCGACCGGCAATACGTCCGCGTCGATGGCCCTTTACGCCCACAGTTGCGGCCTGAAATCGACGGTGTTTATCGGTTCGGGCAGAATCGCCTTCGGAAAACTCAGCCAGGCGATGGACTACGGCTCACAGACCATCCAGGTCCTCGGTGACTTCGACGACTGTATGCGCCAGGTCCAGGACGTCTGCACAAGGCTCGGCCTGTATCTGCTCAATTCCTTAAATCCCTTCCGGCTCGAAGGCCAAAAGACGATAATGTACAGGATCATCGAGCAGTTGGGCTGGCAGGTCCCCGACTGGATAATCGTCCCCGGCGGAAACCTCGGCAACTCCAGCGCTTTCGGAAAGGCCTTTCTCGAACTCAAGCAACTCGGCCTGATAGATCGCCCGCCGCGAATGGCTATCATAAACGCAACCGGCGCCGACACCCTCAACGTTATGGTAAACGACAAAAAACTCACCTGGAACGACAGCCGGGTCGATCAGAAAATTATCGACGATTATTACGCCGACCTGACGGCCCGCAATTTCTCGCCGCATACCTGCGCGTCGGCGATAGAGATATCCCGACCGGTCAATTTGAAAAAGTGCCTCCGTGCAATTGACGTCTGCAACGGCGTCGTGCGAGCGGTGACCGATGAGGAAATCTGCGATGCAAAAGCGGTTGTTGGCAAATACGGCCTCGGCTGCGAACCCGCCTCGGCCGCCACAATCGCCGGCCTCAAACATCTGCGAGCCGAAGGCGTCATCGGCGCCGACGAGCGAATCGCCTGCGTCCTGACAGGCCACGTACTCAAAGACCCGAACGTAACCGTAAACTACCACAAGGAAAACCAGGGCCCGTTCAGTAATCCCCCGGTCGAAGCGCCAAACGACCTCGATGAAATCATCAAACTGATAAAGTAGGTACGACCGGTGTATAGCCGCGTTTAGTAAGGCTTGACATTCCTCTTGCGAGAGACAGCCTTCGAGAATTTGTCGACCTTTCGCATTAGCCCGTCAATATCACCGGGGAAGTCCGAACCGGCGTAGGATTCGATAAATAACCGACGTAAGCCGCTGTCAAAGTATTCGTCGCGCATACTATGGTCGAACCTGCCAAGATTACGCAGCAGCGCATCGGGGTTTCTGACATTACGTTTCATTCGATGCAGATCAATAACGGAAAGGTCCCACTGACCGGCTTGGTCGCCCTGTTTTATGAAAATATGCCAGATGTACAGATCCGTCATACAGATTTGCGCATTGTGTATCTTGCGGACGAAGCGCCCGACCGCGGATACGATTTCTTCCTTTTGCAGTTGCGACAGTTGCGCCCAATTCTCTGCCACGAACTCGCTGAGGGAGCAGCCGTCTATTTCTTCGGTGACAAGGAAGGATTTCCTCTCGATCCCGCATATAGTCCGCTGGCCGTAGCATACCGGATGATAGGTCTCAATTGCTTCGCTTAGAAGCAGTTTCGCGTTGGACCACTCCAGTGCCGCCTGGGAAGTCGGCCGACCGAAATCCCACCACGCGCCGGCGATATCCTTGAAGTGGGGGTTGTTAAATCGCTTCATAAAAAAGACTTGTCGCTCTTTGCCGGCGCCCAATTCAAACCGGGTGACATCTCTTTTGGTGTTTTTGTTTATTACGCGGCCTGCTGAGTAATTGCAAAAATCATCAAACGATTGTAGGCCGGATTCGGCAAAAAGCTCGCGCCAGGACTTCTCAAAAACGATCTTTTCCATAAAATAATCATACCAAAGTTTTAAGAAACTCTCAGTTGTCGACCATCGGCGGCAAGTTTAAGCCGGGGAGGCGGTCCAGTCAACGGCAAAGCACTTGGTGCGAAGCCGAAGCGGATTTGGTTGGTGAAATTATTGGTTTTTTTAAAAAATTGGGGGATTTGGGGAAAATTTTGGGTGGATTTTGGGGGTAATGTTTGTTTTTGGGCTTATACTGACGATTTAGCGCGCACAAACGCGCAAGTTTTGTGAAAAAGAGGGTAAAAAAGTGCTGAAAAAGTGCAGAATTTTGCATTTTTGTACGGAAAAGATACAGAAATATGCGGTTTTTTTGCAAAAGTGAAAGGGTAACTTGCGCGTTTGTGCGAAAATTTAGAAGCAACTGGGAACCACGGATGCTGCTCCGCGAAGCGCTACGCAGCACAAGTTTCACGGATTTTTTTACCACGAAGGTCACGAAGAACACGAAGGATACTAAGGAAAGTTAAAAGGTAAGGGGGGCAACGCCTTGGGGATCAAAAAGGATAAGGTCAGAACTCAGGAGTTGGAAGATTTCGGGACACAAGACACAGGACGGAAAAGTTGGGGGGTGGTGGATTTGGGGCCCTTGGGCTAAAATTGGTGAGTTAGAGGTGTTGACAAAGAGGGATGGGGGGGCGATAATCGGGGTTTTGGTGCTGTTGGCAGCGGGCACAAAAGGTTTGCCCCACCAGGTCCCATGGACCGGATGGGGCAGAGCCTGCGATACCGGCGAAGCCGGTACTATTTGTTATGACAAAGGCGGAAAGAATCCATGAAAAAAGCCGCAGGACATGGGTTGCACATGCTGCGGTAGGTCGCCCGAAGGCTGGTGCCTCTGAATTTTCCATCTTATTGTGGAAAACACTCAGGCACGGATCAGTTACAATCAAGTGTAACTTACTAAGGTAAGAGCAAGTTGTCAAGTGGAAAACTGAGAAATTTGAGATGTTTTTGAGGGGAAGCAGCATGAAATCACTGGGACTTGATATCGGTACAAATTCTGTTGGTTCAGCCTGGGTGGATACGAAGGAACGAAGGATTTGGATGGGTGACAGCGTATTTCCGGCGGGTGTGGAGGAATCGGACATGAAAAGAGGCGCGCCCAAGAATCAGGCACGGCGTGGGTATCGAAGTCAGCATCGAAACACGAGAAGGCGGTCAGAACGGAAGCACCAAATGCGGACATTTCTTCTGGAAAAGGGGTGGATGCCAGCCGAGAGCACGCGACAAAACGAATGGCTCAAACACAAGAATCCCTGGATATTGCGCAGTGAAGGTCTGGAGAGAAAACTGAAGCCCTTTGAGTTTGGACGAGTATTGCTTCACATGGCCCAGCAGCGCGGGGCGTACGGATTGATCGAAGATGAAGACGAAAAAGAAGATGGAAAGATAAAGAAGGCTGTAAGTCATGTCCGAAGGGAGATGAATCAGTGCAAAGCGCGCACGTTCGGAGAACTGATGGCGTTGAAGTTTTGCGAAAGGCGGAAGAAGGTCGGCAAGAAAAACAAGGAGATTCATATGCCGATACGAAATCGGACAAACGCCGCGAAAGAGGGGGTGTATGAAT
>Ga0208771_1001641_pt1 | contig 11627 bp, 7 predicted proteins | sample AntAceMetag02UKX_FD_184775 | JGI IMG/M metagenome (GOLD analysis project Ga0208771, IMG submission 184775) | Saline lake microbial communities from Ace Lake, Antarctica - Antarctic Ace Lake Metagenome 02UKX (SPAdes) (version 2) | ecosystem: Environmental > Aquatic > Non-marine Saline and Alkaline...
GAAGGTAATATTAATGTAGACCCATTATTTGTTGATCCTGAAAATGGAGATTATCACCTGACAGAATGTTCTCCCTGCATCGATGCTGGAAATCCAAATTCTCCTTTTGATCCCGATGGAACGATTGCAGATATGGGGGCTTTCTATTATGATCAAGGAACTGGAGTGGATGAAGAAGATATTCAATCTTCAATCAACAATATTCAATTATCAAACTATCCAAATCCCTTCAATCCAACCACAACAATATCATTCTCAATTCAAAATGATTCTGAAGTTAATCTATCTATTTATAATATCAAGGGGCAAAAAATAAACACTTTAGCTCACAATGAATTTACAAAAGGTAATCATTCAGTAATCTGGAATGGAATTGATGAAAATAATAATTTAGTCAGTTCAGGCGTATATCTCTATAAATTAAACGTGAATGGTAAATTTGAATCTATGAAGAAATGTATCCTATTGAAGTGAAAGATGCTTGTAACACAGCACTCCACATTCAGATTGAGAGAAAAGCAAGAAGAACGTGGCAGTGCCCATCCATTAGCCGCAAAAGATATAAGACAAAAATATGTGTGAAAAAATAGATTTGAATATTTACTGTGATGAAATCAAAGAAACCAGAATAATTGATGAGTTTTTCGGAAACGAAAATTGATTTAATTTAGTGTTCTGATTGTTCCAATAATTTTGAGTTGCCAGAATAACAATAATTATTTCATTCGATACAAACTGAATTAGGAGAAATTGATGAACAAATTTCACGAAGTTCTAACAGAACAACTTTCCAGAGAATCAAGCTTTATCAATGATAATGGTGAATTGAAAAAATTTATAATTATCGATGCAGCTTACAACATAAATCACCGATTAATAGAACTGCTGATCGAAATTGATGAGATAAAAAATAAATTCTTCACGGAAATAAAAGGGCATTGGGTTTTCAATATTAATTTGTTTGTTCAATATATGGAGAATAAGAACTTCCTAAAAGACAGCTACACAAGATATAAAAATAAAATCGGACTGAATATCAATGGTAAATTTTTGAACCAACGAAATGAAGTTTCTCTTGTTTGGCCTTTTAAAGACTGCGTTCTGGAAGGCGGACAAACAACTGAAGACCAAAAGCGTTCTGAAATTTTCTTTAATGAACTACTTGCTCAAGAAGAGATTGATCAATTGTTTGAGCCTAAAGTTCTTACGAATTGGAAACGATATACAACAGATGGAAAAGAAAAAGTTACAAAGCTGAAAACTGACATAAAAGGTAATCTTAAAGAAAACCTGATCATTAAAGGAAACAATCTTTTAGCTTTACACAGCCTTTTACCTCGCTTTGAAGAAAAAGTGAAACTTATCTATATTGATCCACCCTACAATACAGGAAATGACAGTTTTGGTTATAACGACAATTTTAATCACAGCACCTGGCTTACGTTTATGAAAAACAGGCTGGATGTAGCAAAACGTCTTTTAAGAAAAAATGGAGTATTAATTGTTCATTGTGATTTTATAGAAGATTCCTATTTAAAGATATTGATGGATGATATTTTTGGAAGAAATAATTTTATTAATCACATTGCTATAAAAGATTCCCATCCAAGTGGTTTGAAAATGTCAGCAAGAAATAAAACAATAATAAAAACAAAGTCAACAATGATTGTTTATAAAAATTCTGATAAAATTAAAATTAATCCAATTTATCAAAAACGACAAATTTGGGATACACATTTCAATACGTTTGTTGATATTAATGATAAATTGCTACCAAAATATTCTTTAAAAGAATACATTGAGAAGAATGAAATATGTGACCAAAGTTTTCAATTAAATAGATATGCACTTGAGAATGAAGATTTTTTAAAATTTGCTCTAGCAAATCGAAATAAAATTTTTCAAAGCACAAAAGAGATTCCAAAAAATGCAAAAGATTTAAGTAAAAAAAATTGGGATAATGTAATACAATACAAAAAAGGTGAATTCGCTTTTAATGGTAGAAGATTATCTCCCCTAAATAAAAGCATATACAATGTAGGATTTGATAAATACATAATTGAATATTTTGGAAAATTAATTTGCGATTTCTGGGATGATGTGGATTTTAATAATTCTCAAAATGAAGGTGGTGTTAGCTTCCCATCAGGGAAAAAACCTGAATTACTATTAGCAAGATTAATTTCGATGTTTACTGAAGAAAATGACATTGTATTAGATTATCATCTTGGAAGTGGTACAACTTCTGCGGTTTCGCATAAATTGGGGCGGCAGTATATTGGGATAGAACAATTAGATTACGGAAAAAATGACAGCACAATCAGAATGCAGAATGTTATTGGAAAGAAGATTAAAAAAGATGGAGAATGGATAGATACAATTGATTGTGATAAAAGCGGAATTTCCAAAGCAGTAAATTGGCAAGGTGGTGGTGATTTCATTTATTGTGAACTCAAAAAATATAACCAAACTTTCATTGAGCAGATTGAATTTACAAAAGATAGTAAGGAACTTTTGAAAATCTGGGAAGAGATGAAAGAACGCAGCTTTATTAATTACAATGTAGATATCAAAAAGCAAGATGAAGAAATTGAAGAATTCAAAAAACTAACCTTAAAACAACAAAAAGAGATACTCCTGCATATTCTAAATAAAAACCAACTTTATGTAAATCTATCTTCGATCGATGATGATGATTTCAAAGTTTCCGACGAAGATAAAAAATTAACAAAAGAGTTTTATGAAATTGAAAAAGAACAAGAATCTACACAAATGGAAACAGGTTTACAATTATGACAATTTCTAAAATTAATGAAATCGCAGTTTACGAAACAGAAGACGGCAAAATAACAGTAAATGTTCTTTTTGAAAATGAGAACCTTTGGCTAACACAAAAACTAATGGCTCAATTGTTTGAATGCAGCACTGACAATATTTCCCTACATTTGAAAAATATATTTAATGATAGAGAATTAGATAAAAATTCAGTTGTCGAGGAGTACTCGGTAACTGCGAGTGACGGGAAAAACTATAAAACCAAACATTATTCTCTGGAAGCGATAATAGCAGTTGGATATCGAGTGAACACCAGCAGAGGAACACAATTTAGAACTTGGGCAACCGATAAACTAAAAAATTATATCCTGAAAGGTTTTGCAATTGATAAAGACCGCTTTATTCACGGTTCACGTTTTGATGCCAGATATTTTGATGAACTGCTCGAAGAGATTCGAGAAATTCGAGCAAGTGAAAGAATGGTATATCAAAAAATTACAGATATTTATGCAACTTCCGTAGATTATTCTTTGGATACAATTGAGACAGAACGCTTTTTTGCTACAGTTCAAAACAAATTGCATTTTGCCATAACAGGTAAAACAGCTGCCGAAATAATTGTATCACGAGTTAATGAAAATAAAGAAAATATGGGATTAACTTCTTGGCGTAAAAGTCCGCAAGGCAAAATATATAAAAGCGATGTGATAATTGCTAAAAATTATTTGCAACCAGAGGAATTAAAAAAACTAAATCATATTGTTGATATGTATCTTGATTATGCCGAATTTCAAGCCAGCAAAGGAAAACCAATGTATATGAGAAATTGGGCAGAAAAGCTGAATGCTTTCTTACAATTTAACGAAGAAGAAATTTTGCAGGATAAAGGCAAAATATCAAAAATTATTGCTCATGAACTTGCAACGGAAAAACTTAAAAAGTATCGAATCAAACAAGATAAAAACTACATGTCAGATTTTGATAAAGCGATAAAACAACTGAAGAATAATTCTAAATCAGTTACCAAGTATTCCTCGAATACTGATGATAATGAGAAAGAATAGTATGGATTTTCTTTATAAAACAATTGTTTCTGAATTTGGTAAAAAGTATATTCAGAAAATTGAAATTCCCGAAACAATTAAAACTAATCTCAATCCCAATTTCCAATTGCGACCATATCAAATCGAAGCTTTTCAAAGATTTCTTTGTTTCTTTGAAGATGAACCGTTTGAGAGCAAACAACCGAAGCCGTATCAGTTAATGCATAATATGGCAACAGGAAGCGGGAAAACATTGATTATGGCTGGTTTAATCTTGTATCTTTACCGCAAGGGTTACAGAAAGTTTTTGTTCTTTGTAAATTCCAAAAATATCATAAATAAAACTATCGATAATTTTATAAATACCAATTCTTCTAAATATCTATTTGGGAACAATATCACTTTTGAAAATAAGAAAGTTTCGATTCGGAAAGTAGATAATTTTGAAGATGCAAATTTGAACGATATTAATATCTGTTTTACAACAATTCACAAATTGCACAGTGATATTTATATTGAGAAAGAGAATAGTCTGACAATTGAAGATTTTAAACAACATAAAATTGTTTTCATTTCCGACGAAGCTCATCACATAAATAAAAAGACAAAAAGTCAAATAACGATTGCACAGCTTTCCAAACCAAATTGGGAAAATACGGTTGATAAAATATTTAATCAAAATTATGAGAATCTGCTTCTTGAATTTACAGCAACGCTTGATTATGAGCACAAGAATATTGTAGAAAAATATAAACCAAAAGTTCTTTTCCGATATGATCTCAGACAATTTAAGGATGATGGTTATTCAAAAGATGTAAATCTGCTTCGAAGTGAAATGACGGATGATGAGAGAATAATCCAGGCAATAATTTTAAATCAATACAAACAAGATATTGCATTGAAACACGGCATTAATTTAAAGCCTGTAATGCTCTTTAAAGCTCAGAAATTGATAAAAGATTCTTTGGAAAACAAAGCAAATTTTCACAGAATTATAGAGAATCTAACTGAGAAAGATCTCAGGAATATCAAAGAGAAATCTAAAATTGGAATAATTCAAACAGCATTCGATTTCTACAAAAACAACTCATTTAACAAATTGATTCAAATACTAAAGATCAATTTTGCTGAAACCAATTGTATTTCCGTTAATGAAGAAAATCTCGAAAAGAAATCTCTTAAGAAAAATGATCTTGCAGAACTGGTCGAACAGCAATTTGTGTTAAATTCTCTTGAAGATAATAATAACCCGATTCGCGCTATTTTTGCTGTTAATAAACTCAATGAAGGCTGGGATGTTTTAAACCTTTTCGATATTGTCCGTTTATATAAAACCAGAGATTCAAAAGCAGGTAAACCAGGTAAGACAACAACCGCCGAAGCTCAATTGATAGGTCGCGGTGCAAGATATTTCCCATTTAAAATAACAAATGATCAAGACAGATTCAAAAGAAAATATGATATTCCCAATAATATAAATGAATTGAAAATAATTGAAGAGCTGCATTACCACACAATTGAAGACAGTAAATACATTTCTGAATTGAAAAAGGCTTTAATTGATACTGGAATTTATGATGATGAAAAAGATTTTGTTGAAAGAGATTTGATTTTAAAAGAAAAATTCAAAAATACAGATTTATATAAAAAAGGTGTAGTTTTTGAGAATAAAAAAGTAAAAAACAAATATGAAAACATTCGCTCTTTTGAAGATTTAGGTGTGAAGAAACGAAACATTGAATTTGTTCTTTCTTCTGGTGAAGGAGTGGTGACTGAAGCTTTTAATGAAAACGAAGTTAAGTCTGTTGTTTCAAAGAAAAAATCGAAAGATATAAAATTAGAACAAATTCCAAATCACATTATCAAAAACGCATTAACCAAAAATGATTTTTATCATTTCAGTAATATCAAACATTATTTTCCTTCAATTAATTCGATTAATGATTTCATTCAACAACAAGGATATTTAAGTAGTCTTGAGATAACTTTCAAAGGCACAAAAGAAAGAATCTTAAATGTTACAAATTCTGATTACTTTTATGCAGTCATTAAATTGCTGAATGAAATTGAAAAGGATATTAGAAGCAATTTATACGATTATCTCGGCACTTCTGATTTTAAGGAAATCAGCACAATAAAAGATAAATTCCCGGAAATTGTAAAATTAAAAATTGGCAAAAATAATGAAAGAGCAAAAAGCCAAGCAGCTTTTTTGGTTGATGAAGATTGGTATGTTTACAATGATAATTTCGGAACTTCAGAAGAAAAACGATTTGTTGAAATGTTTGCTCGAAGAATTGAAAATATTTCTAAAAATTACACCGATATTTACTTAATTCGTAACGAACGAAAAGTTAAGATATTTGATAAAAAGGGTCGTAGATTTGAACCTGATTTTTTATTATTCTTAAAACAAAAATCTAAAGAGAACATTACTTACCAAATGTTTATTGAACCTAAAGGTTCTCAATTTTTGGAGAAGGATAAATGGAAAGCAGATTTTCTGAGTGAAATAAGATGTGAATTTAAAAACAAAGTTATCAACTATTCATCAGATAAATTCAGGTTAACTGGTGTCCCATTTTACAATAATGAAAACGAAAATGAATTCATTGAGTCTTTTGAGTCAGCTTTAATTGAGTAGTTTGATTGATGGATTATGCGGCTAACAAACGTGTCAGTGCTAAGGATGAAAGAAATTATGAAAGAGCACCGCACACGCCAAACATTATGCACATATTTGATGAGGTATTATGAGTCATTTTAGAGCAACAGGATTAAATAATGGAGTAGTCGTTTTACTTGATACTTTAGGAACTAAAGGAATATTAGGAAAAATGTCTCCAGAAGAATATGTTGAGAAATGGAAACATCTCAGACAATATATTCATAAACAAAGAATGCCTTCAAACATTTTGATTAGAGATTTTTTCCTTTTTTCAGATACGTTAGTAATAACGCTGTTCTCAAAAAACAATGAACTCAATATGGTACAATTACTTCTTTATTCAACTGTAATTGTTAAATATCTATTCTATATTGGTTTCAAAGAAGATCTATTATTCAGAGGAGTTATTAGTTGTGGTGAATTTTATACTAATGAAGAAATAATTATTGGTAATGCGATTGATTTAGCAGCTAAATATTATGAACAACCTGATTGGATTGGAATATCACTAACTCCTGAATCTTCAGGATGGTTAGACGAAATTATTAAACAAAACCAACACATCGATTTTCCAAAAACTGACTTTGTGAAATATGATATTGTTTATAATAGATATTTTTCAGATATAAATGCTAAGAAAAAAATAACTGAGCGAAGTTACGCTGTTAATTGGATTCATAAAATGTATATGGTAGACTATACACATGATCAAATTGTAGGCAAATTAAAAGAGTTGAAGAAAAATGCACCAAATGATGCGAAAATTAAATATGATAGGACACTAAAATTTGTTGAATACTGCGATAATCTGATAACAGAAGATCCTGATTTGTATAGAAAAGTATAAGAAATGTGCATAACAAGCGTGTCGTCGGTAGAGTTGGTCAGTGCTCTTTGTTTGAATCTTCCGATTCAAACACCTGGTCAGTTTGTTTACGACGGAATCCTTCTGATTCCGCCGCACACGCAGAACATTAGGGGCAACGGAATAGGAGGAAGTAATTGTCGTTATTTCAAAAAGTGATAGTTAAAAAGTATCTTAGGAATTTATCTTCTGATTTGATAACAGAAAACTATAAAAAATATTCGATGTATTTTAATGATTTTGATAGAGCTGAAAGAATCAGAACTCTCAAAGAAGAACAATATCAAGAAGGATTCTTACGAGAATTATTTGTAGATTGCTTAAATTACACAATTAATCCAAACAAAAATTTTAATTTAACAACGGAATTTAAAAATAAAACAGACGCCGAAAAAGCAGATGGGGCAATTCTGAAAGACGGAAATCCAATTGCTGTTATCGAATTAAAATCAACAAAGACAAAAGACTTAAAAACTATTGAGAAACAGGCTTTCAATTATAAAGCACATCAAGTAAATTGCAAATATGTAATTACTTCTAATTTTGAAAAAATCAGATTATACATTAATGATGCAACTGAATTTGAAGAATTTAATATTTTCAAACTTTCGGAGAACGAATTCAAATTTCTTTACCTCTGTTTCAGCAAAGAGAGTATTTTTGAAGATATTCCAGCAGAAATGAAAGAAAAATCTAACCAGCACGAAGAGCAGATTTCAAAAAAACTCTATAATGATTATTCAATTTTCAGAAACAATATTTACAAAAACTTAACAAAAAATAATCCACAAATTGATAAACTGATTTTATTCAAAAAATCCCAAAAGTTGCTAGATCGATTTCTGTTTATTTTTTTTGCCGAAGATAAAGGATTGATTCCAGCAAACATAATTTCTAAAGTTATTGAAGATTACAACAAACTTCAAGAATTGGATCATTACATACCTTTGTATAGCGAGTTCAAAAAATATTTCAGTTATATTAATAAAGGTAACGAAAAACTTTCGATTGCTGCCTATAATGGTGGTTTATTCCAATTTGATGAGATTTTGGATAATGTAATCATTGATGATGAAATATTAATTACCGATTCTCTTAAACTTTCAAATTATGATTTTGATTCTGAAATTGATGTAAATATTTTGGGACACATTTTCGAGCATAGTTTAACAGACATTGAAAAATTAAATGCCGAAATCAGCGGAGAAAATTTAGTTAAAAAACAAACAAGAAGAAAAAAAGAAGGTGTTTTTTATACTCCAAACTACATTACAAAATACATTGTTGAAAATACAGTCGGCACACTTTGCACCGAGAAAAAAAATGAACTTAAATTAAATAATCTTGAAATTGATAAAACATATTTTAAGAAAACCAGAAATTCTCTTTCAAAAAAAGGTAAACAACTTTTCGATAAACTTGAAAATTACAAAGAATGGCTTTTATCCCTTAAAATCCTTGATCCTGCTTGCGGTAGCGGAGCATTTCTAAATCAAGCTTTAAACTTTTTGATTAATGAGCACAATTTTATAATCGATCTTGAAACCGATTTGCGAAAAGGACAACTTTCACTTTTTGACATTGATACAGCAGTTTTAGAAAATAATCTTTATGGTGTTGATATAAACGAAGAATCTGTTGAAATTGCAAAACTTTCACTTTGGCTTAAAACTGCTAAAAAAGGAAGAAAATTAACAGATTTAAGCGAACACATAAAATGCGGAAATTCATTAATTGAAGATCCTGAAATTGCAGGAGAAAAGGCTTTTGATTGGAATAAAGAATTTCCTGAAATTATGCAAAATGGTGGTTTTGATGTTGTGATTGGAAATCCACCTTATGGAGCAAAATTTTCAAAAAATGAAACAGAATATTTTAGTAATAAATTTATTCATCAAAGTTATCAACTCGATAGTTTTCTATTATTTACTGAGATGATTAAAAATTGGTTAAAGGAAGGTGGTTTTGCAGGTTACATAATGCCTAATACTTGGTTGTCTTCATTATTTGGTTCAAAAATAAGAAAATACATTTTAAATAACTTTAGGTTAAAATGTTTAGTACATTACAATTTTTTTGTTTTTAATGATGCGACTGTAGAAACAGATACTTACATATTACAAAACTCAAAACCAAATGGGAACTCATTAATTAATTTTACTACAATCGAAAAGGATAAATTAGAATTAAAAAAGCAAATAATGCAAGAAGAATGGATAATTTTAAAAGGCAAACCTATAAATATTTATGAAACAGAAAATGCCAGAAAGATAAAACAAAAACTCTCTAATTTAAAAACTCTAGGTAACATCGTGCAGATTGTTCAAGGTACAAAACCGTTTCAGATAGGCAAAGGCAAGCCCAAGCAAACTCAGGAAACTTTGAAACTTAAACCTTTTGTTTCTGAAACAAAAAAAGATGATACATTTTTACCACTTATTAGAGGTAACTTAATTAGTAAATACTCTATTCAATGGAAAAATAATTACTGGATTAGTTATGGTGATTGGCTAGCCGAACCTAGATATTCTGCCAAATTTGAGAGTAAAGAAAAATTACTTATTCGTCAAACTGGTGATTCATTAATAGTTGCTTATGATGATCAGCAATTTGTTGCAAGAGATAATCTCTATATAATTCGTGATGGTTCTCATAAATTAGATATGAAGGGCTTACTAGCAATTTTAAACTCAAGATTTCTTAATTGGTATTTTCAAAATTTAATAAATCCTGAGCGAGGAAAAGCAATGGCACAGGTAAAAAGGGGGCACCTTCAAAACTTACCAATTATAACTGCAAATCTGAATAATCTATCTAAAAACTCAGATATTATGCTTTCTTTAAATAAACAAAAACAAGAAAAGATTAATACCTTCCTGCATCGTCTTGAAACCAGTTTTGAGATTGAAAAATTGAGCAATAAATTGAAAGCATTTTTCAATTATGATTTCAAAACTCTAATATCAGAATTGAAGAAACAGAAAATAAAATTAACTCTTCCCCAGCAAGATGAGTGGGAAGAATATTTCAATAATTACAAAGAAGAAATTAATGAATTACAAAAGCAAATTTTTAAAACCGATAAAGAAATTGATCAAATGGTTTATGAGCTTTACAGTTTAACAAAAGAGGAAATTGAGATTGTTGAAAAAGGATAACGAAGCCCCTAACAAACGCGCCCACAAACAGCAAGAAGAAAAGCAGGCAGAGCGTGGCATCTGCCAAATATTATGGGCTATTTTTAAAAACGAGGTATTAAATAATGAAAACTCATAATAAAAGCATGATAATATTACTCTCAATTATTATTTTTGAGATTGCTGTTTACATAATTCTTATATTTCATAAAAATATATGTTTGCAAGATTTCTCCACTCTATTCAGTAATTTTCTCACTCCTTTAATTACCGCAATTGCATTATTAATTTATTATTTAACTCTCATCCAAATGAGAAAACAAACAAAAAATTTAATTGAAGAAAAAAATATTTTGCTCAGTGAAAATACCTACACAGATTTTAAAGTAAAAATTCAAGAAATAAAAGAAAGTGTGTCCAAAAAAGATTTAAGTAATTTGCTTCCTAAAGACATCAAAAAATCATCATTCACGACTTTGACTATTTACACGGGATTAATTACTGAATTAATAAAAAAATTAAAAGCAGATAAGGAATACAATAAATTTCTGAATAAAGATATTATTAAAAATATGAATAAAGAAGAATTATTCAAGTTTTCCACAAATAATTACTATATTTCTTTAAACTCAATTTATAATAATTTGAGTTTATTCTTATACAAAATAAATTTTATACTTTTTCAAATTGAAGAAAAAAAGAATCTGCATGAATCTCACAAAAACCTATTAATGAAGTTCATAGCGAAAGAAGTTCTAACTGATTATTTCTTAGTTGTTTTAAACAAAGAGCATTTCAATTATTCTTTGATACCTTCTGGATTGATTAAGAATGATTTCAGTTATAAGTTTGTTTTTGATGTGTATGATATAGAGAAAGTTTATAACTTTTATAGAGAAAGATATGCAGAAATCATAGATGAAGTATTATTCTTAAAAAGGCAATGATAAATGACAGCCCCTAACAAACGTGCCCACAATCAGCAGGAAGAAAAGCTGGAAGAATCGTGGCGCACGCCAAACATTAATCAACATTCCGCTTCGCTCCATGTTGATTAATGGCGGCGTGCCCCTACTAAAAGACTCGCAACCGTATCAAAGCGGAACATCGTTTAACACTACGTCCACGGAAACTCACAA
>Ga0208771_1001642_pt1 | contig 11623 bp, 9 predicted proteins | sample AntAceMetag02UKX_FD_184775 | JGI IMG/M metagenome (GOLD analysis project Ga0208771, IMG submission 184775) | Saline lake microbial communities from Ace Lake, Antarctica - Antarctic Ace Lake Metagenome 02UKX (SPAdes) (version 2) | ecosystem: Environmental > Aquatic > Non-marine Saline and Alkaline...
TACTTATTTCTAATATAGAAAGTGATTCTATTCCAATTATAAAAAATATAATAATTAAATGCGACTCATTTAAAGTAGGTCTCTTTTCTATTTATACTCCTGATTTTATGGTGAAAAATAAGATCGCAGATCATGCAAAAATGAATACTGATATCTTTGATATTGCAAAAGAGCAAACTGAATTCTTAGCAAAACAAACTGACTATATCATAATGCTGTCAAATGTGACTAAATATATTGATGATAATATAGTTAAAAATCTCGAAATTAATGCAGTAGTAAGCTTTGATTATCAGAAAAAAAAAAATGAACTTCTTTCTAACCAGAGCACAAATTTCTATAGTATTCTTACTAAAAATGGTAATTATGGAAAATTGAGTTTAATATACCATAACGGAAAAGTTAATGAAAAGTGGGAAGAAATTGAATTTAATGGTAAATGATCAATTTTTTATGCAGCAAGCAATTGAAGAATTTGTAAAAACATTAATTTCGAGAGGTCTTTCTGAATATACAATTACTGCATATAAAAAAGATCTTCTGCAACTTCAGAAATTTTTAACGAAATATTTTGAAAATAACAATGTGAGATTGGAACAGATCACGCATCTATTTCTCCGCGATTTTCTGCGTTATTTAAGCAAGAATGGTAGAAATAATCGTACACTTGCACGTAAAGCAAGTACTATGAAAATTTTTTTCCAATTTTGTAAAAAAAATGATTATCTAAAAACAAATCCTACCTCAAATCTACATTCACCAAAATTTGAGAAAAAACTACCAAAGTATTTTTCAGAAAAAGAGATGGAAGAATTATTAAATATTCCAGATTTATCCAGCAAATTTGGAATTAGAAACCGTGCTATCTTGGAATTAATATATTCCAGCGGTTTGAGAATAAGTGAGATTGCAAGTAGCAAAATAAGGCAGATCGATTTACAAGAGAAGCTAATTCGAATTATTGGTAAGGGGCAAAAAGAACGCATTGTACCTATTAGCAGTAAAGCAAAGATTGCTATCAGAAATTATATGAATACACGTGAACAACTTGTTTCAAGATTCACTGATGATAGCCTGTTCCTATCAAAAAGCGGTAGATCTCTATCTTCAAATGAGATCAGAGAGATACTTTCTCGCTATTTGAATTTAGTGGCAAAAACCAGGGGTTATTCACCACATTCGATACGGCATTCTTTTGCAACTCATCTTCTAGCTCGGGGTGCTGATCTGAGGGCTGTTCAGGAAATGCTTGGGCATAGTAATTTATCAACAACAGAGATCTACACTCATCTAACTTTAAAAGATTTGAAAAAGGTGTATCAACAAGCACATCCAAGAAGCGATAAAGAAGATTAAAAATGAAGGATTTAAAAAACGGTTTACCTATAGAATTTGTTTATCGCAATGTTGTAGAACTGTTATAGGAATGTGGAATACAAATTATATCAAAACCGATTACACTAAACTTGACATAATCCCAGCAGTTTTTTTGTTCAGTTTATAAATCAATAGAGTGAAGCTTGATGGTGCAAAAGTAAAAGGGAATCCCGTGTAATTCGGGAGCGGTCTCCGCCACTGTAAGCAGTTTTGTTAATTAATAATTAATGATTTCAGTTCACTGAATTAATATTTGGGAAGGACTGGGATTAAACTTGATCTGCAAGTCAGGAAACCTGCCATAAAGCTTTTTTAATCAATACTCCGGAGCAAGAGCTATTGTTAATCAAGTTTTATAAAATCCTTTTATTTTAGCAGCTTTTTTTTAGCTTCCTAAATAAAAGGATTTTTTATGAAAAAAATAGTGTTATTTTTATTTGTTGCTGTAATAATTTTAACAGGATGTTCAAAGTTTAAACAGCAAACAGGTAACCGTTATATCATCACATCTCCGGAAATTGCTGAGATCATTTATTTGTTGCAAGGTGCAAGAAATATTGTAGGTGTAACTATTGAATGTGATTATCCTGCTGAATTAAAAGAATTAGAAAAAGTTGGAAATTTTGGTAAGGTAGATTTTGAAAAGATAATCTCACTCGATCCAACAATTGTTTTTACCTCCGGTTTAGAACAGGAATTACTCACAACCGAACTTGAGAAATTACAAATTTCCACAGCTCAATTCTATCCAAAATCTATTGACGATATGATATCTTCAATTCGTGAAATTGGGAAACTTATCGGAGCAGAAAAACGAGCCAACTTTGTTGCAGATAGTTTGGAAACAGAAATTGAAAAAATTGCTATAAATAATGTTGATAACTCACATACAGTTTATGTGGAAATTTACAACACTCCAATAATGAGTGTCTCTGATAGATCGTTTGTTGGTGAAGTTATACAAAAAGCTGGAGGAAATAATATCTTTGCCGAACTTCCACGAGATTATTCACGTGTGAAAGCAGAGGATGTTATCAATGCAAATCCGGAAATTATTATTTTGACCTGTCCGCCGGAAGTTACAGCAGAGAGTATTAAAATTCGCAAAGGTTGGGAAGTAATCTCCGCGGTAAAGAATGACCGCATTTACACAGCTCTTGATATTAATCCAGATCTGATAATTAGGGCAACTCCGCGTGTTATCGAAGGTATGAAAATATTACAGAAGATTTTTAAAAATGAAAAATAAGATTATTCCCATTTTGCTGTTTATTGTTTCATTGATCTTGATATATTTATATTTAAATTACCAAGCAGAAAGTTTGCACATCATTCTGCAAATCCGCCTGCCGCGATTAATGCTGGCATTTCTGGTTGGATTTGTTCTCTCAGGTGTTGGCTATTCTTTTCAGATCATGCTGAATAATCCTCTCGCAGAACCATACATTCTTGGTATTTCATCCGGTGCAGCTTTTGGTAGCATTTTAGCGAGTGTAATGGGTTTTTATTTATTCATGCCTCTTTTTGGATTTGCCGGAGCATTGATCACATTAACTATTGTCTGGTTTCTAGCACATCTCGGCGGGTTTTTCAACAGTACGAAATTATTACTTTCAGGCATAATCGTGGGTATGTTTTTCGGGGCACTCATTTCATTACTAATGTATTTCAATCAGCAGGATATTGGGAACATAATCAATGTACTTATGGGAAATCTCGGGCATATTTTCAGCCGCAAAGAATGGTATTATTTTCTAGTTGTATTTGGAATTTCAATCTTGCTGATGCTCTATCTATTCCTGCTTTCACGCCAATTGATGATATTAACAACCGGAGATGTTATTGCCGGAAGTTTGGGCATCGATGTGAAGAAACTGCGTAGAAAGATATTCATAATAAGTTCACTGCTTACAGGTATAACAGTTGCTTACGCTGGAATTATCGGATTTATTGGTCTTATTGTTCCTCATATTGTTCGCATGGTTTCAGGAGGAAATAAACAAACCGGAATTATTTATTCTTCGATATTTGGGGCTATTCTACTAATTTTGTGTGATCTTATTGCAATGCACATTGCTGTGATCGAAATTCCAGTAGGGATAATCACAGCCTTCTTAGGTTGTCCTTTCTTCCTGTTCATTATGGCAAAAAGTAGATAAAGTAATAATATTAATTGTGTGTTAAACCCTTCATCCTTCGATGAACTCCATCCTTCGCTAAGCTTTGACTTGGCAAACAGGATGACACGAACGAAGGGTTTATAGAATATAATTAGTTCTTTAAAAATATATAGAGTGGGATGAAATAAAAAACAGAATAATATCACCTTGCGAATGGTTGAAAACCTCCGCAATGGTTAGGATAAACCAGGTTTTTGATGTTATAACCATTCGCAAGGTTTCGTTACTTAACCATTGCGAAGGTTATACAAAAGAGATTAAATTGTTACCTTAATTTCCTTGATCTCATCAAATGCTTCCAAGTGTTCTTTGATCTCTTCAACCACATTATCACGGTGTGTATCAAATTTGGGAATTTCTACATCAATGGTTGCTACACCATTTTCTAAACCTACATACTTTACCATTTTAAGTGTGACGATATCTTCTCCAACACCGGGATAAATTACTTTCTTAAGTTCCTCAATAATAGTTTTTTTGCTAAATGTCTCTGCCTTGGCTAAACCATGTTCAATCTCGTATTTCTTGATAGCTTTTTTAAGTGTGTCTACAGCAAGTACAGAGCAGTGCATTTTAACTGCCGGTAATCCATCAAGTTCTTCAGCTGCACCCTTCCATGTTATATTTTTAGCTTCTTCAATAGTTTTACCCATCGCCATATCTGTAATAATGGAACCTGTAGCAATGTTAGAAGCACATCCGTAGGATTGGAACTTAATATCTTCTATAATATGTGTTTCATAATTTATTTTCAAAAATATTGAGATCTGATCACCACAAGCCGGACTTCCTTCGGTTGCTTCTACATCAGGGTTTTCCAATTTACCAATATTGTGTGGTTTCATGAAATGGTCTAAAACTTTTTGTGAATATTGCATATTATTCTCCTATTATAGCTTTATTGACGGGATAAACATGATTAATAGGATTTTTTGAAACATTAGAGACAATATTATAATCGACTTTAATTTTTCAAATCCAAATTTCCCGAAAGTTTTTTTCATTATTTTTTATCCAGTATATCTTGTCGATCCTGTCTAATCTTCTTATTTATCTTCATGTATTAATTACAAAGTGGACTTCGTGAACGAAGCTCTTTTACTACTTCAGCCAGTTTTTCAACAGTATAGTCTATCTCTTGGAATGTATTATATCTGCTAAGTGTAAATTTCATTGAGCTGTGTGATTGCTCGTGATTTCTGCCGATAGCCATCATAACATAATTTGGTTTTAACCCTTGGGAAGCACAGGCACTTCCAGTAGAAATGGAAACGCCATTAATATCCATCATCATCATAATTGCCTCACCTTCAATATAATCAAAAGAAATGTTGATATTATGAGAAATACGTTTGATTCCTCGTGGACCATTCAATAAAGTATCTGGGATTGTGGATTCAATTTTATTCAGCAGATAATCAGAAAGTTTGCGTATCTTTGCAATATTTGCATCCAGATCGTTGAAAGCAAGTTCCACAGCTTTAGCAAATCCAGCGATAGAAGCAATATTCATACCGCCTGTTTGCAGGTTATCCATTCTGTTTACTCCATGTTGAATCTGTCCCAACACAATTCCTTTTCGCTGATACAAAGCACCAATGCCTTGAGGACCGTGAATTTTGTGAGCACTGATAGACATCAGATCTATTCCTAATTCATTCACATCTATCGGAATACGGGCATAAGCTTCACAAGCATCAACATGCATCACAATTTTTTGTTTAGCGCTATCCAATATATCTCTGATCTCTTTTATTGGCTGAATTGTACCGACTGTATGATTTCCCATTGTTGTCATGAATAAAATTGTATCTTTACGGATAGAATCTTTGAGTTGTTCGAGATCAATGAATCCTTCATTATCATTTTGTAGATAAGTCACATCAAATCCGCTATTTTCAAAGAAAGCAGCGTTTGTAAGAATATCCGGGTAATCAATCACAGAGCAAATTATGTGAGTTCCTTTGTTTGAATTTGCTGTAAGATAACCCTTTATTGCTAGATTATTAGCAGCAGTTCCTCCTGATGTAAAATGAATTTCTTTTGCATCTGCTCCCATAGAATCAGCAATGATTTTTTTAGCATTATCCAAGTTATTGGAAGCTTCAGTTCCCTTAGAGATGAAATTTTCTGGGAAATAATATTTGTCTTTCATATAAGCAGTTATTATTTCTATAACTTCTCGTGCTGGTTGTGATGTTAAACAATTATTAAAATATATCCTTTCCATAAAATTCTCCTTATAATCTTGCCACGATTTGATCTAATTTTATCGAGTCAAAATATTTTTCCATATGTTTTTTTATTTCATCCCAGAGTTCTTTAAAACCGCAAGGTAAACCAATACAATGTACATTATTTTCCGGTTTTCCATTACAAAATGGAGCAACATAGTTTTCGTCAACAGCTTCCATAATATCTTTAAGTGAGATGTTATTTACTTTCAAAGCAAGTTGATATCCACCTTTTGCTCCGCGAATACTTTTTATAAGTCCATTCTGTTTTAGCTTACGAAAGAGTTGTTCGACATATTTCACCGGAAGATTTCGATTCTTGCAAATGTCATTAATGGAAATTGGTTTATCTGCAGAATTTAAAGCGAGTTCAGAGAGAGCTCGTACTGCATATTCGGTCTTCGTTGAAATATTCATTTTCATCTCCTTCGAGGATAACATATTAAATTAGTATGAATTGGCAAATATTTTTTTATAAAAGGTAAAAATAAATGATAAGTTTAAAGAATGTAAGTGTTTCGTATCAGAAAAAAAAGGTTCTGGAGAATCTTTCTATAGATTTTCATGAAGGAGAATTCTGTGCTCTTTTAGGACCTAACGGAGCAGGAAAATCTACTTTACTCAAAGCGATCATCGATTTTCAACTTGAAAAAACAGGACAAGTTTTCATTTCCGGAAAAGAATTTCATGATTGGTCAAGATTGGGACTGGCAAAACAGATTGCAATAATCCCGCAGGATTTCCAACTTCAATTTGATTACACAGTTGAAGACCTTGTATTGATGGGAAGATTTCCATATCTTGGTCGCTGGCAAAACTATACCAATATAGATAAGAAAAAAGTAGAACAGATATTAGAGCAACTTGATCTTAATTCCTTGAAAAATAAGTTATATTCTCAACTAAGCGGTGGTGAGCGGAGACGTGTTTCTATTGCCAGGGCATTAGCTCAGGAAACCCAGGTTTTATTGATGGATGAAGCATTTGCGAATCTTGATATAAATCATCAACTGGAGATCATGCAACTGCTTTCTGAAATAAATAGGGAACACAATAAACTCATAATTTTGGTTTCCCACAATATAAATTTAGCCAGCGAATATTGCGAGCGAATTGTTATGCTCAAAAAAGGAATTATCATTGCTGATGGAACTCCTGAGGATATTGTGAATTCTAAGAATTTAAAACAACTTTACAATGCAGAATTAAAGATTATAAAAAATCCAGTTTCAGAAAAACCAAATCTTATTTATCCGGGAAAAAATGCGAACTAAAATTATAGTCATCCTACTTTTTGTCACGATGAAATTGATCAGTTTGAACATCACAAGTCGCATTGTGAATGTTGATGGTGAGCCAATTAAGAATGTAATTATTACAGTGAACAATAAAGCTGTGATTTCACAAGAGAATGGAAATTTTAAAATAATGGATGTATCTGAAGAAGATGAGATTAATTTTCATAAGATCACCTATAAAGATATAATATTATTAGCAGGTAATATCAAAGAGACGGTAGTTTTAAAAGATGATATTATCACGATTGAAGGTTTAAGAATAATCGAGCAGAGGAAAAGAGAGTTGATCGGTTCAAGTGAAATTGTAGTAATAAAAACTAATAACAACTCAGGTTCAGCGGCGGACATTCTCAGAGATAATACCGATCTGCAAATATCAGGAATGCCACTTACCGGAGAAGAGCAGAAGATCATCTTCCCAGGCTACAAAGCACGTCATACGCTTGTGATGCTGGACGGCATTCCTTTAAATAAAAGTGGAACGGCATTTGATATTTCAACTATTCCGGCTGAGATCATCGAGAGTATTGAAGTGGTGAAGGGTAGTTCCAGCAGCATTGGTGGTGGCGGTTCAATGGGTGGAATTATAAACATAAATACAAAAAGAGCAAAGGATAAATATGTGACAAGTTTCAGTCATACTTTTGGCTCATTTGGTTTGGATAAGCATTCGATCACATTATCTGCCGCTAATTCTAAATTTCAATTTTATACTTTTATCAGGAAAAGTTTTGCCAGAAATAATTTTGAATATATTCCTGCAGATGATCCCGATACACTTAGAACCAGGGATTACAACGATAAATCCATTTATGATGCAAATATTAGTATAGGATATTCCGGTGCATTTGGGATGATTTCATACAAATTACTTTTCCAGGATTTCTTTAAGAAACTCCCCGGTAATATTGAATCATTGGAAGAGTATAAAAATAGCAGGTTAAGTGGACAATCTCAAAAGCATATCGTAAATTATTCTACTAAATTGGATGATTATAAGTTTAAGACCGATCTTCATTATTCTCTCGACGAAGCTTTGTATGATAACACACGACTAGATTTTCCCTGGTCAGGGAATATGTTCCTGGCAACTCTTGCTAAGAATCGACAACTAAGTAGAGGTATCAAAGTATATACAGAATTCGTAAGTGATATTTTCTATATTGATTGGGGTGGAGATTACCGATATGAAAATTTTAAATATACAGATCTGAATTATCCAACTCAATCCATTGAAAAAGTTTTCAGGGAGAATTATGCTGTTTTTGGAAAAACTAAATTACTGAAAAAGCATTTTCCCTATTCTACAAGTCTAGTTGGTTCTGTACGCTGGGATAACACAACAGATTTTAAAGATCATACAAGCTGGAAGCTGGAACCGGAGTTTTCGTATGAAAATTATTTAAAAATTTATTTTAGCGGGAATGTGGCAAATGGATATACATTACCTTCCTACTACAGCCTTTTTTGGAAAGGAGATTCTCATGTATCGGGCAATCCAGATCTTAAGCCAGAGAGTTCACTGAGCTGGCAGATCTTTTCAAAACTTGAAATATGGAATAACTCATTTAAAGTTACTTATCGTTATGATTATATTGATGATCTGATTATTTGGGATATAAATTCTTTTGGAAAATGGATGCCCAGAAATCTATCTTCTGCCGAAGTTGAAAATTGGGATTTTGAATTGGATTTACATCCTCTTGAATTTTTAGATTTTAAAACAAATTTTACTAGAAGTACAGCAATTAATAAATCCAAGGATAATCCTAATTATGGGAATAAAATAATTTACACTCCAGATTATTCCTTAGATACAACTCTCAGAATCAAAGTTCAAAAATTTCAGGGAATTATAAATTATAAACTTACAGGTGAACAATGGTCAAATTCCTTTCAAGCAACTAATGAGCATCAACTCCCAGCATATGATTTACTGAATGCAAGTAGCCAGTATTCAATTGAGTGGAAAGATTTTAAGTTCACACCCGCAATAAGAATTAACAATATTTTTAATAAATTGTATGAGATTTACGTTCATATTCCACAACCGGGTTTGAATTGGGAAATGAATTTGGGAATAGAATATAAAATATAGATAAGGATAGAAAATGAGAAAAATCTTAGTTATTTTAGTTTTAATCACTGCACTTAATTTATGGGGAACGGTTGGATTTGTGGTAAACTCAGGAAGTGAGACATTATCCAAAATTGATTTTGAAACGGGTGAAGTAGAGGAAGTTTTTTGTACTCTTGGCTCAACACCGAACAGAGTTGGGCTTACCAATGAATTTGCCTATGTTGTGAATTCAGGGGATAACAATGTTCAAAAGATTGATCTAAATACAGGAAATACAATAACAGATATCTATATTGAAAATTCTTCAAACCCTTACGATATTATTATCAATGAAGATCATGCTTATGTTACTGGTGGCTTGATCAACAAGGTTTATAAGCTAAATCTTAATACTGATATTGTAGAAAATTCCATTCTTGTAGGTGGAAATCCTGCTGGAATGGCTATTCTGAATGGAAAGTTGTATGTAGGAAATACTGATTATGGAACTGGATATTCCAATTGCTCAGTTAGTGTTATTGATTTGCTGACATTCAGTGTTGAGGCAACGATTTCGATCGAAGTTAACCCGCAATTTTTAAAAGCAATTAATGGGAATATTCATGTGAGTTGTGGGGGAGATTGGAACACGATCTTCGGTAAAATCTGCATAATTGATCCTATTTCGAATACTGTTACAAACACTCTGGATATTGGTGGAGTAACAAGCAATTTTGCTCTAATGCCAAGTAATACTGTTTATGTAGCCGATGGTTTTGGCTCATCACTTTATGCATATGATGCAGATACTTTTGAGATAATCTATGATAGCTTAAATCCATTCACACCAGGTGGAACAATGGTAACTTCTAATAATGAAAATCTTTTTGTACTTGGTGGAGAATGGGGACAGAATTTTACAGTTAAAGTACTTGATGTTAATGAAAATCTAATAAATGAATACACTGTTGGATTGTATGCTACAGATATTAAAATTGTTCCAGAAGCAGTTTCAGTGCATGATGAACAAATATCTATACTTCAATATAATTTAACCAATTTCCCAAATCCATTTAATCCAACAACAATGATATCATTTAATCTAACCACAAAGATTACGGAGAACACTGAGCTAAATATTTATAATATCAAAGGTCAGAAAGTGAAGAATCTTCATCCGAGCTCGTGTCATCCTGAGTTTATCGAAGGACGAGAAGGAACAAAATTCAGTGCTATCTGGAATGGAACTGATGAAAACAATCAACCTGTTTGTTCTGGAGTATATTTTTATAATATAATAGTAAATGAAAATTCTGTAGCTTCAAAGAAATGTATGTTGCTCAAATAACGCAACGCAAACATTTAATATTGGTTTTGCGAAGCAAGACGATCACTGGAAACAAATGGTTAAACTGGTATTTGGCTCATCTTTAAAGTCCCTCTCATGCTAGGAGAGGGATTTAGGGTGAGGTTAAATCCCCAGAAAAATAATGATTTTATTTATTCGTTAGTTTTTTTTCTTTCCCATCTGTTGTAATATCTTTTCCAATTCTTCGGTTGAGAATTTACTAACGCCGGTTTTATCGACAGTTGCAGAATTAATCATTTGCAGGATCTTCTTTCCCTCTTCTGAATCTGCATTAAACTTAAATACTTTCTTACTCTTTTGGGGAGGTGTTAATATCTTTAAGTGGTTTTTATCATCAATAAAGAATTCAATATAAATGGAATCTGTTTCACTATAATTATTTTTAAAGAAAACCCATAATTTATAAATTGTATTAACAAGTTCAATTTCGTAATCCAATATTTTCGATATTTCATAAGTTGGATTGTAATTATCCAGATCAACTTCAGAAAAATAATAGTACATTTTTTCAAGTGAATTTTCTTCTAAATTTGTTTTGAAACTTTTTAAGAATTTTACAATGAGATCACTAATTTTTGGTGTTATAATTTTCTTTGTTGCAATGACTCCAAGTTTTTTGAAAGTTTCTGCTTTCAGTTTATTCTGGATTCGTGATATTTTCTTTCTTAATGCATCATAGGAAATATCGAGTAAAGAATGCATAATTTTAATTTTCTTTTCACATTGAAAATAAAAAAGTATAGTTTTCATCTCATCAATATTTAGGGTTTTCAAGACTTCTTTGAAAGTATCACGTAATTCAACATCAGTCTCTGTGATATGTTTGCTATCTAGTTTCCCGAGTATGTTTTGCTGATATTTCTTGATATTATTGTGTTCATGCTTAGTTATTCTAAAATGTGATTTAATATGAATCTTAGAGGTGTTTACAATCCATTTGATTGCATTATCTTCTTCGATTTTATCGGCTTTTAATAAGAATACACCAATAGTTTTCATTGAGATGTCGTCAGACAGATCGAAATCTCCTGTACGATATAAAGAATAATTATATGATATTTGCTGTAATTTATGCAAATCACTATCATTATATTTCAATTTTACTC
>Ga0208771_1001644_pt1 | contig 11612 bp, 10 predicted proteins | sample AntAceMetag02UKX_FD_184775 | JGI IMG/M metagenome (GOLD analysis project Ga0208771, IMG submission 184775) | Saline lake microbial communities from Ace Lake, Antarctica - Antarctic Ace Lake Metagenome 02UKX (SPAdes) (version 2) | ecosystem: Environmental > Aquatic > Non-marine Saline and...
AGGGTCTTCGCCAGCTTCGAGCTTTTCATCCCAACCGCTGCCACCTAAGTCCAGCAACTTCTGGAAATCATCAATACCAGAGCCGTTGTCCTGAACGGTTACAAGTCCATCTTTGTTTGAGATTCGCACCTCTGTTGCACCTGCTCTTCTTGCGTTCTGCAGGATCTCAATAATCCTGCCATCAACTGAACCAATAAACAGTCGATCAGCTTTCGTTAACAATCTCGGGTTAACTTTCGCACAAATTGTTTGTTGCATTTTGATACCTCCAATTCTTTAAAGTGTGATGGCACGCTTCATTTGGTGAGCGTGCCATCTGGTTAAAATTAGTTTTTGCAAATTCTTTAGAAATCACTCTCTCGTCGAGAGCTAATGTGTGAAATTAGTTTATAGAACCATCTACATAAATCTTGGCTGGCCTCTTGGCCAATCCTTACTTCTCGTCGAGGAATCGCTTCATGATGAGTCGGGTCTGACCCCGCTGCTTTCATGTGCTTAATTTTCCTCATGCGAACAGTCGCTTTTGTGAAAAAAGTGCTCGCAAAATATGGGTTAATATCAGGTGTGAATGCAAATCTGCTTATAAATTTTTCGTTCGAACCCCGATGGAATTATGCAGAATCTCCCTGTCCTTCAATGTTCCTTTGTAGAGCATCCTGTCTCAGAGCGTATCTTTCTTTGCTTATCTTGACCGCATACTCTCGCAACTCCGTACCGAAGATTTTCTCGATCATCAAAATAGTAAGAAATGCCTCTACATAGACATGGTTGAACAGCCGCTGGAATCGCCAGCGAACCCCTTGTCGTGTCACCCTGAAGGTCTTATGAATCTTTTCGCCATAAGTGCCCTTAAGAACCATGTAGCTGGGTTCATCAGGCTTCAATTCTACCCAGAGGTCTTTCGACTCGGTCAGTATCTTCAAATTCTCCAAAAACTCCTTGTCCTTCTGTGTCAGTTTCATGTTTTATCACCATAATATCCCGGCCATCTTGCCGGATATCAACAATGCCGGTATGTGCCAGGAATATGACCGCGATAAACCGCCATATAACGTCTTTTCGGGCATTTTCACTAATCGCTGGTATATCCAGCAGATTTACAGGATAGTCTTCAATATGGGCCTGTACATGCCTCTCGTAGCGATTCAGATCAAACTTGTCACGGTATTGAACAGTTAAATTCGCATCCAAATCCGCCGTCAGGCTATTGAGGGCTTCTACCAGGCCGGGCATGTCGTTTAGATTACCTATCTGCAGCGGCAAATCAGCTGAACGACTCTCGGCCAGCATCTTTCGGACACGTTCGGTCTGCTCTTTCTTACGTTGCCGAGATTCAGCCATTTTGGCTTTAAAATACTCTCGTTCGAATGGCAGAGTATCAAAAAGAAATTTCGATATCACTTCGACCTTGCATTCCTTGCAGTAATACCGCCTGACACGCAGTACAGGAACACCACCGCATTTTGAACATCTTTGAAATTCAACTGTTGGATCAAACTCAACCTCGCATGAATTACACCTGCACATACCCTCAGCTACCATTGTTAGAGCACTGTTGCATTTTTGGCAGCGGTGACCGAAAAGCATAACAAGGTAGTAGAACCGCCTTGCCTTACCAAAAAAATTCTGCACCGCAGCCTGGATATCAAATGCAAGTTTTATGATGTTCATTGTTCAACAGTCTTTTGATTTCTGGGCGTAAATTTCCGACCACATTTTTTGCAGTGCCTAATCCTTCGAGTCCCCATGGTTTTAGTTTTCCTAACGCCTTTGCTGACGGTGTTTGTGGACCCGCAATCATTATAAGGACATTTAAAAGGCCTTCCTCTCGGCATAATATCACCTCCGCGATACCTGTAAGGGACCTGCGTATATAAACCTGTCGATTTTGTTTTGCTGCAGTAAAAACAAAAAGTTTTTATAGTCTCCCATCTATAAGGTCTCGCATGAGACCCGAAAGACTGCTTGGTGAACTGAATCTCCATCAATGGCTGGAATCGCTTTTGCCGGATTTTGTTTTAGCTTTCGCATTTTTCACATCTGTTGTTTATGCGGTTCTTGGCAAGCGATTTGACCATCAAAGATCGGCCATAGTAATGTCAGCTTCAATTGGCCTTGCGTTATCAATCGGTCTTGTGTGGTGGGAACGGGCAAATGACCTCTCAATCAAAAATCTCGGCACTATAGCTATCGGTTTTGCAATACTGGCTCTTTCGTTTATTATGTACAACAGCATTAAGCAAATCGGCGGCTCCTGGGCCGGTGTAGGTATAACTATCGGAGCGTGTATTCTAATAGCACAAGTGCTGGGACTTAAAGCACCCATTGATCCGGAGATTATTCAAACTACTACTGTAGTTGCTTTGATAGTCGGGCTTATTGCATTTCTGACACATACAAAAAGTGCCTCAATTCATTTCCCCCGGGTATCAACTAATTTACCGGAGGTCAATCACGATATGAGAGATTTGTACAGGGAGCGGCACCTGTCGAATCAACTAACCGGAAAAATGAGAAAACTTCGCAAGGAAGCAAAGTCTCTTAACGAGCATCCCCGTCAATCAGGTGATGTGTTATTACAACTGAAACGAATGCTCCCTGCACAAGGATATCTAACCGAAAAAATGGCACAATTGCGGACAAAAGCTCATCAAATCCGCAATGGCCATGTCGCTCGCCTGCAAGAAACGAAGGGTGTTTTTTCTAAACTACCGATCTCCAAAAAGAAGAAGGCCTCTGCCGAATTAGCTGCCAGGTATAACCAGCTTATTGGTATCGATACTCGCCTGGAAAGACTCGATAAGGCCGTAGCTGAAAACGAACACAGGATCAGGGAGCTAACCGGTCAGGCACAACTATATACAGCCAGCTATGATTATCAAAAGTTGAACGATTCCCTGAAAGCAGCTGAAAAGCTTCAGAGCCATAACAGCAGATTATTCAAGCTTATCAAACGAACGGAAAATAAACTCACCGCTATCGCCAAAAAAATAACTCAGGAAGCAAAACAGGTAAATAAAAAGTGAGAACTGTAAATGCGAATCCGGCCCTTGAAGATAGATTAGTTGGCCCGGACTATCCATACGAATCGAAAGAAGAATCTGCAATAGCTAAAATGCTCAAAGATTACGGCATACCGTTTCTATATAAACAGCCTACTTTGGTTATCGAAAACGGCAAAAGAATGATCGAATACGCTGATTTCTTTCTGCCTACCTATAACGGCGTGGCAATTGATTATATCATTGAATCCAACAGTGCCATTTACCGCAGGAAAAAGAATGTATACCAGGACAATCAAATACCCGCTATTCTGACATCACGTAAAGGCCTGCACAAACCCGATTGGCAAAAACATCTTTATAAAACGCTGCAAAAACTCTATCACAACCGTTCAGCCTATCGCCAGCCCAAACGTTATGGATAAATATACAACTGCCACTGTATTTGTTAGGCACTATGAGATGTCGAGCCATGTGAGCAATTCTATCGTGTCAGAATCAATGTCTTCTACCGCTTCAATCACCCTCTGGCAGGATGAGATCGCAGCCGAAGATGTAGCGACAAAGACTATCCGGTCAAATCCCGCATCTTTTATTTTATCGAGATTTGCTTTGATATTCGATTTGCCTGTTTCTACCTCAACAGCGACACTTTTACTGCCTCTCTGGGCTAATATGTCAATAGCACCGTTGCCTTTAATCGGATGCTCGTGTTTAACTTCATAGCCCATTTTTTCAAAGTATTTGGCGGTTTGCTTTACCCAGTAGCGATGCTCCAGACTCTCGCAAGGTTTGGCTCTGATTTCGATATGTTCCGAAGAGCAAACCGTTCTGCCAAAATCGGTCAGTTCATATAATACAACCTGGCCGGAGCGTGTGGCGATAGTGACAGCTTTTATAATATTGGCAGCGGCAAGGTGTTGACGAATAGCATTGCCGCGACGGCGGGAAAGGTTGAGACGGTGATAGCGGGATACGGTTGTTGACAGTGGGCGGATCGCCATATCTGATAAGAAACGTATCTCCTCACGACTCAACCTTTTATCGGGTGGTTCTGTATTAGAATCATAAGATAGCAAAGACTTGTTCTTTTTATCTTCTGATTCTATGGGGGATGGTGGGTGGGTATCTTTATTGTTTTTAGCATTGGTTGTTTCCTGTTTAGTTTTATTCTTTTTATCCGCGGAAGGAATAGGTGAAATCAGTTCCAAAGAAGTCGGTATAGAGCTATTTGAGCTGGTATCAGCGTAATTACTGCCCCACTTAGCTCTAACTGCCTTATCCGTCACAGAGCCTTCCTTAATCGGGCAAAGACGGATTTTAACGAGAAATGGTTCAGGGTATTCATCTGCTAACCTGACAACCGCGGTGCCGACAGGTAAGGTGTTTAAGGACTGCTTCTGCTCATCTGTGAGATTCATTGCCCCTGATATTTCCTGTACATCACTACGTAGTTTCTGGCTCAGGGCTATAGTTGCATATGAATTGGCAAAGGCGACCTTAGATAAAAGAGATGCTGATTGATCTACAAATATATAACCCATACCATACTGCCTTACCATTCTGATGGAAGTTTCCAGAATTGATTCCTTTGATTCCGATGATTTCTTCAATAACAGGTTGTGAGCTTCTTCAAGAATGATCACATTAGTGAGTTTATTTCGCGGGCCCTGTGCGAGACGATAGCGGTACAGGTGCAGTGTCAGGGATTCTGAGAACATGACTCTATCGGAAGAACTGGATAACCCATCCATTTCAAGAACCGCGTTGCAATTGAGAAGTTCGGCCACATGACTGTTGTCCTGGGTATTGAGAACGGCCCCGAATTCGCCGTAAGTCATCGCTAACAGGATTCTCTCAGCCGAGGCCTGCCACATCGCAGCCCTGCCTTTGAGTTTGACGGTCTTTAGCCAAATAAGTAATTCATAGATAGTCGGCCAGTGAGTCTGCTGCTTATCAAATATACCCGCCTGGCGGTACAAATGGTCGAGACCGGCGACTAATAAACTGATAACACCTTCACCGCCAAGATATGCACCGGCAATTACATCGACAATGAGCTTAATCCAAATATGAGGCTCACAGCCGGCAGGCGGTATCAACGGATTGAACCGCAACGGTGATACATTCCTGCCAACGGTGTAAATATGAAGATCAGGATACAGCGTCATCAGGTCCCGGTACCCTCTTTTCCAATCCAGGGCAAGTACCTTGATGCCTCGGGACATTATCCCCTGCATCAGCATGAATGTAAGGTTGGTTTTCCCCGAGCCGCTCCTGCCGGCAACAAGGATGTGTTCTTTAAGACGCTGACTCTTAAAGCAAAACGGATACAGTTTCTTCTCCGCATAGGAAATGGCACCAAGTTCAATATCGCCAGCTATGGCAAAGTTTTTTGGCGGCGGCGGAAATGGTGAGCGGTCAAGCTCATAGTTTGTGCTAAGATATTTAGATGCCAATAGTTCCAGTGTCTGCTCTATATCGGCCTTGCCCCCAGCATCGGATTCAGCTAAATAGACTTTCCATAATCTGTCAATTTTTTTGCCCATAACAGGCTTCAATTTCCGGCATAATTCCTGTACTCGCTGCATCAAAGTCCATCACCTTTTGAATCATCTTCAAGGATCGAAACCTTCCTGTAAGAAGAGAGGTAACTCTGTGACTGCTCAGGCAGCAGTAATTTCAGTTTTGAGACATCTGACCAGAGGCTACTGCGTTCATCCCGCTGCTGTTCATAGAACTCACGCAGGCTCTTGCTGAGGCTGTATGCCTCACGGCTGCTCTGCCCAACTCCGCCACGCTCGGCCTCTACAGTAAAAATTGAGCTCATTGCATAACATTTACCCAATTCTATCTGGTAGATGTTCTTTTCGTATATCTCGTACCTACCCCTGATCTGGCTGATCATATCATCAAGGCCAAGTTTTGAAGTGTGTTTCTTATCTGTGATAATCGCCATCTCAGGCTCGGCTACTGGAATGGCGAAATATCCATTTTGTATAATATCCTCAACCGTTGGCTGTCTTGGCCAGTGAGTTTTAGACACTATGTCAGAAGTAAAGTCATAACTGCCGGTTCCGGAAAAATCTTGAGATTTAGAGTCTGTGTGAGGGATATCATACAAAAGAAATTTTCCTGACTGGTAAAAATACGGCCTGTAGCCGGAATCGAAAACCGGCCCATTTGAGATTGAAAAATTTTCGTCCATTTTACACCTGTGATTTTGCTCCTTGATGGTGGTAATGGACTACTTATATATAAATCTTTCTATTTGTGTAGTTACCTTTCAGTACTCAAAGAACGATATGCCGGATTTGGAAAAAGTTTATAAACTCAATGCCCGAACCTCCTACCCGGGTGATCCATTATGGGTGTTCTGAAAAAACAATTGGTAAGAATAATAGGCGAAAATTCCGCGGGCAGAGCGGGCAGACTGTCCAAAGAATACATGAAAGCTAAATCTGGGGAAAAAGAGACTATCCAGGCAGGTATCGAGTTTGAAAAGTGGATGTATGAAATCGCTCAGCTATGCCTCAATCGCAGCAAGGCCTCTTAGCTCGGCTCCATTTGTTCAGCCATTTTTTTAATCTCCTGCTGAATCGCTCTATTATGGCGGTTCGCCCAATTAGCCGAACCGCCATAACCCTGGAGGCCTGCCTTGTTTTTTAAGCTCTGTCAGCCGAGGGTGTGAAATAAACTGTGTAAATGGTCATAGAAATGTTAACCTATTATTGAAAGGTATACTATGGCCAAACAGACACCGCAGGAAAAACGTAAGCAGGAACTCATTGATGAATTAATCTCCGATTACAACGGTCCCGAATCGTTTTGGGGCGAATCAGGCATCTTTGCTGACCTAAAAAAACGTATTGTTGACCGCACCCTTGAGGTCGAGATGGATGATCACCTCGGATACAGCAAACATGATCCCAAAGGCAATAACAGCGGCAATAGCCGTAATGGCAGAGGCAAAAAGACAGTGGTTCTCGGCACCGATGAGATAGAATTAACCCCTCCTCGTGACCGTAATAGTAGCTATGAGCCTCAGCTTGTTCCCAAAGGAAAAAAATATTTTGCTGGGTTTGATAACAATATAATCACCATGTACGGCCGTGGCATGAGTGTTCGCGACACCCAGGCATGTCTGCTCGAGATGTATGATGTTGATGTTTCCGAAGGCCTTATCAGCAAGGTAACTGAGGGCGTTATGGACGAGGTAAAGGCCTGGCAGAGTCGACCTCTTGATGAAATTTACCCGATAATATTTCTTGATTGTATCGTAGTCAAATGCCGTCAAGATGGCAAGGTTGCCAACGTTTCTGTGTACCTTGCTCTCGGCGTTAATATGGACGGCCACAAGGAATTACTGGGTATATGGATAGAAAAAACAGAAGGTGCTAAATTTTGGCTTGGCGTTATCACAGAGCTTCAAAACCGCGGAGTAAAAGACATCTTCATTGCTTGCGTAGATGGTCTGAAAGGCTTTCCTGAGGCGATTGAAGCAGTTTTCCCACGGACACATGTTCAGCTTTGTATCGTCCATATGATTCGCAATTCCGTACGTTTTGTTAACTGGAAGGACCGTAAAGAAATTTGCTCAGATCTTAAGACAATTTACAAAGCAGCAACCGAAGAACAAGCCGAAACCGCTCTTGAAGATTTTGCTCAAAAGTGGGATACTAAATATCCGATGATTAGTAAGACCTGGCGAAACCATTGGCAAAATGTAATTCCGTTCTTCGATTATCCAGATGATATTCGCAAGGCCATCTACACAACCAATGCGATTGAATCAATCAATCGTTCACTACGCAAAGTCATCAAGACCAAGGGAGCATTTCCAACTGAAGCATCGGTTATGAAGATATTTTATTTGGCACTTGAAAATATCTCAAAAAAATGGACAATGCCTATACAGTGCTGGAGTTCAGCGATGAACCAATTTGCTATCAAGTTTGGCGATAGAGTGCAGTTGTTATAAACAAGGAACCCGCCTTCGGCGGAACTATTCTATTGAGTTTATCGCTTATCTGCCAAGACAGGAATAAAGAAAGCCCCAGCGAATGGTATCTCACTGGAGCCATCTGTCTCGGCATCACCCTGACGCTCAGGTTGCTCTCCAGCAGAGCCCTATCCTTCAGGGATGATATTTACAAGTTAATGAAAGATTGATTAAAAATCAAGGCAGAAGTGTACTCTGCCAAGAAGCATTATGACCGTTTACACAGTTAAATGAACACACCCGCGGATTGATTAAAATGTTTTGTGTTATCAAGAAGGAATTGTGCAGGGGGTCTTTAATTTTCCGTTTTTCTTTTTTTTCCCGCGGAGGCGCAGAGGCGCAAAGGTTTTTTAGACAGGATGAACGGGATTGACGAGATTTTTTTACTGCCCCTGTGGCTAGCACGTGGAGATAATTATAGTCTTCGAACATCTGGCTTTCATAGTGTCTTACTTTTCTCCCTGGAGCCGTATGTTATGATTCTATCTTGACAAGGTCAGCCAATAGCGAATCCGTAAAAGCAATGACATTCGCTGTGGCTTTAGTGATATTTCTCAATAAATCTCTCGTAAGATAACTTTCCACTAACTTGCTTCTAAATGCGTCCGCAAATGTATACCTGTTACGAAGAATGGAATTGTCATCGCTCCTTGCTCTAGATTTCAATTTCTTCTCCTTTTTGATATCGTCGAGTAACGAATATATTTTGTTTTGATCCACCTCGGTAAAATCATAATGAAATGTAAAGTTACGGATTGGCTTGAGTGTTCCTTTTGTCAAAGAGTCATCTTTAAAAGGGTGCAGGACTCTTTTGAGATCCTGAAGCAAGTCTTTTGTTTCCTGAGAGAAATGCGTTGTGAAAGCAAGCTTTAAAATCGGATCGACCATCTTGGCAATTTCACGCAAAATGGATAACGATGTTACAAAGTGGTAGATTTTTTCTCCAGCTTCACTTTTGTCTATAAGTGAGTGATGTAACACTATGTCATTTGAGGCCAAACAGAGACCAAGGACATATAGCGAGCATTCAATATCCAACTGTTGAAACACATTCTTTGCAAAGACACTTTCGTAAGGAGAAGTCATTTTCTTATCACCCCTATAACAATGATGATCCAGTCAGTATAAAACGGAAAAACAGACTATTTCTTTCTATAAAACAAGTTCACGTTGTTTCTTCAATATTTATCCATCTACTTGTCCGGCGTAGCTTTAGCGAAGACGGATGGCGGATTCGCCTGATCTTTTCTATTAAATGATTCTGGGCGATGGTTTCGTTCGAGGTCTAGTTTGAGACGACGACCCACAAGATCAGCACCGGGATAGTCGAGACTCTTTGAATAGATATCCATAGTGCGCAATCGGTTAAGAATCTTCTGCTTCCACAAAGCTTTCACTACGATGAGCTCATATTGACTTTCGTCAAGGCAATCCTCAATCAAGTTGCCATGGTCACAACCAAGACGGCCTGCAACTGTGAAGAATCCCTGCTGCACTCGAATCCTGTCAAATTTTACTTTACAATGGAGTTTTGAAATCCATGCGGGGCCATCGGTGTTGAAGGCAGTGGCATTTAGATTTATCTCGCCATTCTTCCTTGGCTCGCGATACTGTTCCATGTCATACTCTTCCCACCTGGGGCCAACTTTCTTCTCGAAAGCTTCTTGGTTGAACCACCACACGGCACCATCCTTGTTGTGTTCGTAGATTGAAGCGAAATAAAGTGCGACCAGTGGTGAATTAGTCCAGTCCAGCAATCGCGTGGGGGCACCATAGTGCTGGAGAATCGGGAGTGCCTTGATACGATCTTGGGGCATTGGTCCCTGCAGATACTTTTTCTCGTTGCTATCGCAGAACTCTTCGGCGAGCTGGCAGAACTTAACGATTATGGCGGCTTCTTCGGCAAGACGGGCTTCATAGGCCATATCACACGGAAGTATCCGGTCCAGTGAAGAAGAAAGGCAATCGGAGATGTACGGCTGGCCTCGGTATGCAACAAAAGAATCTGGCTTAGCGGATATCATGGACTGCAACAGTTTATCGACCGTAGAAAATAACTTTTTTTGCCAAGCCATTTGGAGTTCCTCATCAAATTTATTACAGTTTGTAGGCGAGTTATTACAGTTCCTCGGGCTTTACTTCCGGCAAATGTGTTAGTGCTTTCTTCATTTTCTTTATTATAACCAAAACCGACAGCCGTACAACAGCTTATTGAGACCTGCAAGGCGCGGCCGTTTTTTTTGTTCGTTGTTGTTTGTTGTGTGGGGGGGCAGGCCTTTGGCCTGAGATAGTTGAGAAGTAGAGAGGTGAACGGTCGAGCGTGGATTTTTGCCCGCTTACTTACGTGCGCGGCTCTGAATGTTGCTTCGACTACGCTTTGCGAATCACGCGCGTTTTGCGGTTTAAAAAAGGAAAAGGCCGAGCGTATTATCACTCGGCCTTTGTAATTCCTGGCAATCACCTACTTTCGCCCTTTCGGACTATCATCGGCCGGACGGACTTAGCTTCTGAGTTCGGAATGGGATCAGGCGTTTCACCGTCAGAAAGGTCACCAGGAAATTCGTTATCCGCCAAAAAGGCGGACTGATTCACTTTTCATACAAGTTTAACATGCGAATATGCCAATGAGCTAAGAACAAACTACTACTACTACTTACTACAACGAACTTCGAAATTGTACCATCAACCATTGCAACCAATGATTGATATGGTCAAGTATTCGAGCGTTAGTACCGGTTAGCTTAACATATTTCTACGCTTACACTTCCGGCCTATCGACCTGATAGTCTATCAGGGCCCTTCTTGCGACCCGAAGGTCGCAATGGAATCCTAATCTTAGAGTAGGCTTCCCACTTAGATGCTTTCAGCGGTTATCCTTTCCCAACTTAGCTACCCGGCGGTGCCCCTAGCGGGACAACCGGTACACCAGAGGTCAGTGCTTCCCAATCCTCTCGTACTAGGGAAACATCTCTGCAAGATTCCTGCGCCCACGGCAGATAGGGACCGACCTGGCTCACGCCGGTCTGAACCCAGCTCGCGTACCACTTTAATGGGCGAACAGCCCAACCCTTGGGACCGCCTACAGCCCCAGGATGTGATGAGCCGACATCGAGGTGCCAAACCGCCTCGCCGCTATGAACGCTCGGAGGCGATAAGCCTGTTATCCCCGGAGTACCTTTTATCTGTTGAGCGACGACCCTTCCACACGGGATCGCCGGATCACTAGGTCCTGCTTTCGCACCTGCTCGACTTATCAGTCTCGCAGTTAAGCACACTTATACCCTTATGCTCTACACGCGATTGCCAACCGCGCTGAGTGTACCTTTGAGCTCCTCCGTTACTCTTTGGGAGGAGACCGCCCCAGTCAAACTGCCCACCAAGCACTGTCCCATGCCCTGATTCAAGGGTCACGGTTAGGTGACTAACATAGCAAGGGTGGTATTTCAAGGATGGCTCCACGTCCCCCGAAAGGAACGTTTCAAAGCCTCCCACCTATCCTACGCATGATATGCCAGGCATCAATACCAGGCTACAGTAAAGGTTCACGGGGTCTTTCCGTCTTGCCGCGGGTATGTGGTATCTTCACCACAATTACAATTTCACCGAGT
>Ga0208771_1001645_pt1 | contig 11604 bp, 7 predicted proteins | sample AntAceMetag02UKX_FD_184775 | JGI IMG/M metagenome (GOLD analysis project Ga0208771, IMG submission 184775) | Saline lake microbial communities from Ace Lake, Antarctica - Antarctic Ace Lake Metagenome 02UKX (SPAdes) (version 2) | ecosystem: Environmental > Aquatic > Non-marine Saline and Alkaline...
TTTATCAAATATAAAATTATTAACCTTTTTTACTGCTTCAATTGCGGATAATTTATCGAAAAATTTACTGACATTAAATTCATTTTTGTTAAAATCCCGATAGGTCAACAGAATCTCTTTCAAATCTTTCGTACCTATCAATATTAGGTCTGAACGAAGAAATTTTAGCAGGTCATAAATATCTTTATAAACTAAAAATCGCAAAAGAAACAAAATCGGCTTAATCGTGCGGTGGTGCAATACTGACGAAGAAGATTCCAGAATATAATCGATGCCCAATTCATCTAAAATATTTGCCATATATTGCAGATCTTTATTGCGTCTCGCTAAAATTGCAGTACCTGCTAATGAAAGCTTTTTTTGAGTAATCAGCGGGTTTAAAACATCCACCATAAATTCTCGAAGCGCACTTTCTTCCTGATTGATGTCATTTTTATCCTGTTCAGTATTTGAATAGTTACGATAGTTCACCTGGATGTAACCTGCTTCATTTTCTCGATGCGCGTTGACTTTTTCATATTGCCAGACAATATTTTTTTCTTTAAGTTTTGAATTGAGGTACGATTCAGAAAAAACATCATTAATAAATTGGATAATATTTTTTTCACTGCGATAGGAAGTATTGAGTGTGACCTGCTGTGATTCACCCAGGATTTTCGGCATTTTAATAAGCAGGTCTCGCTCCCCACCGCGCCAACCGTAAATCGACTGTTTTTCATCACCGACAACAATTGCGCCGCCATAATCTTTTGCACCGTACCCGCTAATCACTTCTTTTATAATTGGAAGCAATATTTTAAACTGAATGATGCTCGTATCCTGAAATTCATCAATAAGCACAAAACGAATATAAGTTGACAAATATTCATAAAATGCGTTTGTTACGTACTCTCGATCTATCAAGGACAAATCAGGATCGTACAGATATTTGAAAGTGTAGTAAGAAATATCATTGTAAGTAAATACCTTTTCGCGAAATTTAATTTCATCATATCTGCTTAAAATTCTGTTAGTGATCTCTTTGATCTCTGCTTCTTCGGGCAGCAATTCCTTGTAAAAAATGTACTCTGCCAAAAACTCGGTTGAAGTCTCCATATCCGCTTTTAGCTCTTCTGCTAATTCCTTATCTGCATTTTTACGAAGCATTTTACCGCCATTCCAGAAGGGAACCTGGTCAAAAATCACTTTTTGGTTTTCACTGATAAATTCACTGTTGATGAATTTCTGTTTAATAATTTTAGCAGTATTGAAAACAGAAGCATTTTTATCCTGCTCAAAAAAGCATTCAAAAAAATCTTTTTTCACAACTTCGTCTATAGAGCGAAAACTTTGATCGCGCTCAATATATTTTTGAAACCTGTCAAGAACTTTAAAATAGAGTTCTTTAAAATTTATCAGCATTTCATCGACATACTCTTCAGGAATTTTCTCGTAAGCTCGCTCTCTGTAATTATTCTCAATGAAGTGGAAAATCCACCTGTTGCCAAGAATTGATCTTATTAATTTTTCATAATCTTCAATATTTTTCCGACCGCTTCTTAAAAAAAAATCTTTTAAAATATCTAAATCTCTCCCCGCCAGAATTGATTGATAAAGTTCCGCGAGCAATTCCTTGCTTATTTTATTATCAATTTTATAATCAGTAATTCCAAGATAAGGAGCGATAATTGTTTTAAAAACCGCATTGGTAAAAGAATCAATCGTGCTGATCTGTACCAGGTTTTTATTCAGCAACATCTCCTGGTAATAGGATTTTAAAACAGTCAGGTCTTGCGTAGTTACCTTTATTCCTAAGATAGAATTGAGATTCTGACAAAGCTCCTTACCTTTATTGGTTTCATTAATAATATCTTTCAGATGTTCAAAAATACGTTCTCGGATTTCTGCTGTTGCTTTTTTCGTAAAAGTGATGACAAGAATTTCACTGAAATGAATATTTTGCGGATGAAATTTAAGCAGCAATCCAATGTATTCTAATGAAAGACGGTAAGTTTTTCCAGTACCTGCACTGGCGCGGATAACTTTTTTGATGAAATTTTCCAATTTTTATCCTTATTAATTTCTAACATGGGCAAGCCAGAATAAAAAAGAATGGAACACGGATCGAACTGATGCAACGGATTTAACGGATTTTTCTTTGTAAATCAGACGAATCCGCATTCTATAAAATTTTTGCCCATTGTACAAGAAATGAACTTTTTAGATACTAATGCAACTCAAGGCTGCAAACAAATTTTATTTTCCACGCAAAGCCACGAAGCTCACAAAGAAAAACATAGAAATATTTCGTATTCTTCAAACCCCAAAACTATGCGTTCGATTCCATACTATTATTTTTTTGTAGTTCATGGATAACCATAATTGATACTCAATTTTGAGTAATCCTAAATATTTTATCAAGACATAATATTTTAATTATTCGTTACCTATCGTTCCTTCGCGTAATTTCGTGGCTGAACAAGTACTATTTTTTTTGAACTTTGTGCCTCCGTGTCTTCGTGGCAAAAGAATATTTCATGCTAAAAATAAATCTTTACGCGTTATTTCAGGCATGGCATTTAGTCGGCTTCGCTGGTCAGGCAACGTAAAACCATACTCCGCGATGCGTTTTATTGTTTCCAGAATATCTTCTTTAAAACTAATAAATATTTCGTCTTTCGAAGAGACCTTATTTGATCTGGATTTGAAAAATTCTTTCAGTTCTTTATTTTCTCCTTTTAATACCTGAAAAAAATAAGAGTTAACTTTTTCAATCAATTCTGGTCTTTGGAGCAGATAATAAAACAGTTCATAAATTATCAACTGGGTTTTATCGTAGCCGCCTGTTTTGTAATCAAAAATAATATACTGATTTTCGTCGGGCAGTTCAATCCGCAAATCAGCGCGCCCACGAAGCCTGACATTCAGGCGTAATTCATTTTCCAGTTGACTAATGTACATTTTATATTTTCTTTCTTCCAATGAAGAATATTCTTTTTCTGGAATAAGCACGATATTTTTATTTTTAATTGAAAGACCATCTAAAAATTTAAAAAAATCTTTCACGCCTTGATGAATAACAGGCAGAACAATCTCATTAAAATAGATGGCAGTATAGTTGTGCGGAATTCGATAATAGTAATTTTCTTGATTGAGAATCTTATGAATTGATTGATCGATAAATTTGTTGTCAATTAGTGAAAAGTCATAACCGAAAAGAGGTCCATAATGATCCTCAATAATTTGTTTCCACGCTTCATTAATAATATCGTGAACAATAACACCGATCAATTTAGCAGATAAATCAGTTTCAACTTTTTTTGTCCTTTCTTCCACACCTCCAATATCACGGATATAATAAACAAAAGGATTCTCCTGCAATAGCTTCAAAGAATAATGGGTTAAATCCAAATTGCCGTCTGGGAAATCTCGGTTTAAATTTAGATGAATATGAAAAAAATCAGGGCTTTTTGTAATTTCTTTTGAAACCTGGCAATCCTTACTGGTCAGGAATTGGCGATAAACATCGCTGTAATATTTATCTTGTATCTCAGTGTTCTTTATTTTTGTTGAAAGGAAAAAGAGCTTTATTTCTTCTAAAAACGAGCTGGTGTCAATGTTTTGTTCAATATTTTTTTGAGTGTAAAGACTAACATTCCTGGCATTCAAAACCAACCTGAAAAAATAGTATTTTTCGCGCAGCTTAATTTCTTCATAAGTTTTCAGGTTCATTATTTTGCGCTGCTTTTCAGTGAATAAAAACGGAATTTGCCGCGCTGCGGGGATTTTACCTTCAATTAAATTCAGAACCGCAATTTTTTCATATTGGATATTTCGTGTATCCTCCAGGTTCGTAATTCCAATCCGTTTAGAATTTACCTGCGCATAGGTTAAGCTAATTGAACGGAACTTCATATAATTGATGAACAGTTTCAAAATTCCAGATGTGATATTCACTTGCTTCAATTCCTGATCTTTACCGCTAAAATAGCTGCCCCAATCTTCAACAAAATTTAGCTGTTCAATCGAACTGAAATCAGCAAAAGTTTGATAAAAAAGTTCACTGATATCTGAATAATTTTCTTCTCTTGCAGTAATTATTTTTTTAATAATTATTCCATCGGGTGAAAAATCGACAAACGCAACAAAATCGTTAATATTTTGAACAGATATTATTTTGTTCAAAAAACTAATAATAAAACGGACGATCCTGCTTTCTGAGTTGTTTGGAATTAAGCGCAAAAAAGCCTCATTCAGGTCAATATATTTATAATCATACTCGATTAATGAATAAAGGTAATTTAGTACCTGCTCTTGAATAATCTTTTTTTTTCGCTTTTTTGGGTCAGTTATAAAATAGAAAAAAAAATCATCAATCAAAACTGCATCGAGAATTGCCTGAATGGGAAGTAACATATTTTTTTGGTTTGGTTCCCAGGTCAAACTATTGAGCAGATCAAACGTTGTTGTAAAAAATTTGTAGATTGAAGTATTGGTAAAACTTAATTTATTACTCAAGCCAAATTTTTGATACGATAAAAATTTTGAATATGGATTCTGCCAGAACGAAACATCAATAATGTGATCAACTTTATCCTGGCTAATCTGTTCCAGTAAGGAAGTGACCATTGAAAAATCATTTTTACTTTCAAAAATATTGATTGATTCGGTTCGATTTTTCATTAAATCATTAAGTGAGAAAGGAGATATTTTCAGGTTAGTTTTGTCAACAATGGTTTCAGGCAGTTGATAATAAATCGTAACAGAGTTCCCCGATTCGGCAATTTTTTGAATAATATATTTTTCCAGGTTAGTGTAATAAAATTGATTTACAACAATAAAGCGTCTAAACTCACTAAAATATTGAAAATTTATTTGTCCAGGTTTGTACAAAAAAATTACATCTTCCAAACCTTTCCCTTTTAAAAAATTTTGATAATTCTTCTTAATTGATTTAAGTTTATCGAAAGTATTTTTCTGCCAGCCAAGAAGTTCAGCATTGTAAATCTCGAATTTTTCTTTATTAATATTTTCATTTACCAGTTCATCATTAAATTCTTCCCAGAGATCAAAAAAATGTTGAGCCAATTCAATAGATTGGAAATAATTATTTATCCTAAAAAACTCCTTATCTTTTTCAGTTAACGAAGCGTAAAATGCAAGCGTTCTTTTCTCTTCTTTTAACAGGGGGTTATCAGAGATAAAAAGCAACTCCTTCATTTCTTCCATCGATAGAAACAGAGTTTGATTAAATGCCCAATGTTTCTGAAATTCACTAAGCGCTATTCCTTTACTAACTTCAGTGGGAAATACAAACACTGTGTCATCAAAAAGTTGTTCAACAAGGACTTTATTAATCAGATTTTCCTGGAAAGAGCAAAATGAAAAATGAATATCTTTCATGACTCATCTTTTTTGTAGGATTGAATGTTAGTTTTGAAAATAATTATTTCTTTATTGGGAGCGATACCTGATTCTCATTTCTGAATACTGGATCAAGTATCTTTTAAATGTAGGATTTATTTTGTAGAATTACAAGATTTTTTTTATTTTGCTAACACTTTAACTCGACAAAACTTTTCTGCATTTAATAGTTACAAGATTTATCAAATAACATTTCCAAACGAAACAAATTTATAAAAAATATCTTGACATTATGTCTGAAAATATCTATATTTTTATTAAGTAACGATCATTTCAAATAATAGAGTTCATATCATGCCGGACACAATTACTTTTGATACTCTGGCTTATGCAAAAAAATTAAGATCAGTTGGCTCTACCGAAGATCAGGCTGAAGTTCAAGCAGAAGCCCTGGTAAATCATTGATGAACGATTGGCGACAAAACAAGATATTCTTGCGCTAATACGAGATATGAAAGAAATGGACTTACGTTTGAAGCATGACCTTACCCTAAGGCTTGGGGCAATGATAACTGCCACTGTTGCAATTTTTGCTGCGCTTGTAAAATTGTTATAATTCCTGCCAATCTTTCTTTTGTTTCATAATTCTCTTTTTGTTTTCTCCTTGTTAATAGCTAATCACTGAAAAAACTTATCCAATATTTTTTCAAGGCATTAAAATAGCTTTAGTAATGGTGTTACTCAAAAATATTATTGCTTATTAGGATTCCTCATATAATACAAAAATTCATCTTCGGCTCCAACTAATAAATCGGTTACTTCATTCTTATCCCAGTTCACAATTGTTGGGCTCGTTGTATGTCCAGCAAGAATACGAACGTCGACCATGCCCATTTCTTTAAAAACAAACTCTCCTTTTTTGTTTGAAACGTTATGCATAAAATTGACATTTTCGCTGTTCACCAGCAGATCCAACTTGCCATCCAAATCCCAATCCACAAAACACAACTTTCGTCTGCCGCTTGAACCAGCAGTTCCATTATTCAATCGTAACACCCCACTTTCAGTATTTTTCTGGCGATGTTTGTTATCAAATACTGAAGGGCCGTCGGTCTTAAAAATTCGTTTGCCAGGAAGAAGTACTAATTTACCATCTTTCTCCATTCGTTCAAAAAATGCAAGGTATCCTTCATGATCCAACATAACCAAGTCATTCAACCATTCTTCATTCAAATCAATTACCACTGGTGTCGTACGCCATTGAGTCACTAAATTATTCTCTTTTGGATGCCACCAGTTCCATTCAGGTTTGAGCGGTCTCCTCTGCCAGTCAACTTCAATCGCTTGTGCGCCAATCAGCATCGGTTCTTCAAGAGTGCCAATATTGCGGTACCATAAAATTTTTCCCCAGATGGAATTAACAACAATATCTGGCAAACCATCACCATCCCAATCAGCAACATTAAGCGTTGTGTATCCCCATTTGGTTTCACACGGTCCCTGGATCGAACCATTATATCCCGCCTGAATTCTGATTACTTTACCTTCGGCTTTCAAATATTTTGGCTCTGCCCATTTTGGTGGATTGGCGCCATTTCAATTTTCAATAAAACCAATGCAGCCGGCAGTATTTCCACAAATCAAATCTTCGTCACCGTCATTGTCCCAATCAAAACTGAACGGCGTCGTCAAAGCGCCAAATTTTATTTCGTCTGCCTGCTGACGAAAAAATATTGGAGGTAAAAATTGAGGCGTACCAGCAACCACTTTTCCCGTATTTTCAACAAATGTAACCCTGCCGTCTTCCTGCCCCACTATTAAATCAACATCGCCATCTTTGTCCCAATCAATTGCCACTGGAACGATCATCTCCAGGTCCATTTTGATCGGCTCGTTTTCATATTTTAATATTCTTCCTTTTGCATATTTTGGTGATGTGCGAGTACCGATATTTTCAAAGTAAGTGAACTTATCAAGAAATTCGCCGCATAAAAGATCAAAGTCGCCGTCATTATCAAAGTCCGCAAAATTTGGTGTGGGCATTCCATAAACATCCACTGGTTCAGTACTTGCTTTAATCTTTTCAGGTTTTGCATAATTAGGCTGTGCAGTTGTACCGTTATTTTTTATCAAATAAACAAAGCCATGAATAGGCCCGTTCATCCATTTGCCATCGCTATTATATGCATTATCCCAGCCATATTCTTTTCCATCACCAATTCCAACGATTAAGTCAAGATCACCATCTCCTTCATAATCGCAATACTTCCACTGGTTGGCACGGACTTTTCCCTGATGGATTTTATCGGTTGGATAAATTTGTTTTTCCTTCTCAAAATTATTTTCTTTGAAATCAACAAATTCCCGTCCTGGTGCTAACAAGTGTATTTGACCATCCACATACGAGACTTGAATATTCTTGATCCCGGACCCAACTTTCACTGATGGGTTAAATACTGGCATTTTTTCATTGCCTTCGATATTTTCAAAAAAATACATTCCAAAGTATGGCTTATCAACGCATGAGACTAACAGGTCAAAATCACCGTCTCCATCATAATCCATTGGCAGGGGCCACGCCCAGAGACCCACTCCGAGATCGACTTTTAATCCAGCATTATTGTATTTTATTCGTTTTAATTTTAGATTATGACTCTTTATCGATTTATAACAAGTATTACAATAAATAGATAGGAACGCTAGTCCCAAAACTAAAAATATAGATTTAATTAATCTGTTTAACAATAAAACCTCTCCTATAACAACAATTTCAGAATTATAGCTATTAAAGGGTGTTTAAACAAGTCATCATAACTAATTGATATTATTTGCTATGCATAGTGTAATTCTATTTTTTTAATGAAGCAGTATTTTATTTAGATTCTATGTCAATTAGCTTTGATTTAATGGGAAGTCATTTCGATTTTATTATTTCTGACATGGATTCCCAGTATTTTACTTGAATTTTTTTGATTTTTAAATTTTGTTTAAACACCCTTTATTATTTAAAATGATACAATCTTATTTTTTAATAATTCCAAAACAAATCAATTTATTACCTGTAATCTTGATATTTAATTTATTTTCAGAACGTAAATCTGAAATATATTCTTTGATTCGATTCCCAGATCCAACTTTATATTTTTCTAAATCGCTTTTGATTTCATAAACTATTTTTTTTTGTAATGCCCCTTCACAAACAATCCATTTTGCACTACCAATTCTACATGGATTATTAATTATTTTTTCCGAAATACCTTTTTTAGAAAATTCTTTACTTAAAGTATTCTCTTCGATAGTATTATAATTTGAACTCTTATTTTTAGACACAGGCATTTCCAATTTTCCAACTGACCATAATTTTACTTTAACTGATTTTTCAATTTCATTATTACAATGTTTTTCTATTATCAATTCTGAAATTCGATGATCTTGAGGGACTCCAAAACTTCCTCCAAATAAAGGGTACAAACAATCAATGAATGATTTTATTTTACCTGTTGCTATATCACCAAGATTTAATGAAATATTGTTAAAAGAAAGATATAAAATACATGTAGTAGGTAAATATTTTATTTGTTTTTTTGCACAACTATCAAAAGCCCATTTAGTAACTTCAATTGATTTCGCACTTGTTGGCAGACTTCCATAAAAAATATCATCAAAAAACGGAGTATTTTCAGGAAAATCAATACTTTTTTCTGTATAGATATCAAAGATACAACCAGGATTTTCACCAATTTCTTTGCTAGCCTGCCACCATAATATATTTGGTCGGAAACCACGAAACCAACCAATCTTATTTATAAGAACTGAAAAAACAGATTCACACAAATTATCAACATCAAATGGATGTCCATTTCTTTTAAATGAAGGAACTATGAATTTTAAAATTAGCCCATTTTCTCGACCCTGAAGTGAAGGAGATTCTATCTGGTTTTGCAGTTTTTGCCTCCACTCTTTCTCAAGAGAAGTTGCAAAAGTTGCTGGTAATCCTTCAACTTTAAATTTTTTTATTGCCATGTTTCACCTCCTTCTATTTCAAGGTTCAAAAAATCAATTAAATAGTAGCGAATACAAATCCGCATCCTTCGCCACAAACCGCAGCCGAATAGGTTTCCCAATCAAACAACTCACATCAGCGCCGTTTTTCCACGAAACTACTCGCTCAATTTCATTTCCAATTATTACTTGTGAGTCATCTAACGAATAGTCAGTAATTGGACTACCGTCTTCATCCAGAATTTCAACTCGGATTTCCCCGGCTGCTGACGTCCTGAAATTAATTAACAGTTTGCTACCTTTGAAAATAAACTTTTTGGTTATCATTTCACCACCTTGATATGGCGCCTTTACCGAAGCAAAACCATCCAACCGCATTGAATACCGACGAACGTGCGCAGTTGGTTGGGCATAATTTTGATTAACGTAAATTGACATTTCCACTGAGCTGGTTTGAACGACATTAAGCACTGGATAATTTGACCGGGAAACCCAGTTTTGCAATCCAATACCCGGTCGAATGAAAGACTCCATAAAAGTCCGGTCATAAATATTCCCTCCACGCGATGTCATAAAAACTGCATCAGAACAATCATTGTAATACTTTGGATTCACGTTGAGTAGTTTTGCCTGCTCATCCGTTACAACTTTTCGTCCGGGCATAAATCGAGCAGCGATTGCCAGGTAAATATGCGGCGCCCTGAAATAAGGATGTGTTTGATTGGTATAAAGATGTTCTTTTGGGGTATCGCCAAAGCCCATTTGTTCGGGCTCTGTCCAGTTTGTAAAATCAGGGGAAGTCGTCCGGCTCACCGTGCGGAATCCTTCATAACCATCTCCAGTCCAGGTGCGGAAATAACAAATATAACTATTTTCACTTTCAGACCAAAAAAAGACATTCTGCGAATCAAAAATGCCTTTTTTAAAAACTGGTTCATCCCGAATTTTTTTCCAGTGAATACCATTTGGAGAAACGAATGCCATTAAGCCGCTTTCCTGGGTGCCGCCAAGCGCTTTGTAGCGATGTTCCGGATTTACATCGGAGCGAGTGTCTAAAAACGGACTGAAATTATGAGTTACTGGCTCAGCATTAGCCAGTATAACATTATTTTTTTCTGTTCCGGACACTTCAAACAATCCTAATTCTGGCTTCTCCCAATGAATTCCATCCTTTGATTCAGCATAACAGGTTGTTGCATCAGAGCGACCATCACGCCCAGCTTTGGGCAATCCCCGATAATACAATTGGAATTTATTGCCATTATTAATCACTGTACAATATCCGCAGAAAGCACCTTCCCATGGTTTATCAAAATTAAGTACCGCGCCCTCATCTCTCGGCTCATGCAGTACAAGCCTTGTACCTTCCATGCGATCGATCAGAAAATAATCGACAAATAACTCGCGATGTGATTTCAGGTTTATCACATCTTTAATTGTATTTTCATTTAAAACTACTGACTGACAGCAGGCTTCCTGAAAAGAAAACGAACAAAGCACGAATATCAATACTACAAGGTAATTTTTCATTTTTTCCCTTTCGTTTAATTTAATTCAAAACAATAGGTAAATGCCTCTACTTTTTATAAACGCATGGAATCAGGCGTACCGGGCCAATCAATCCCGAATCCATGGGCAGCCAATTTGAGGCATCAAATAGTTTGTATTTGATATTGACATAGTTTATGTCATAAAAAATTTTCCAGGGCACTTGTTGGCGGTCTAATTCAGCAATGCGGTTGGCGCCGAGATTTGTTACTTCTATCTCGAGTGGATTTTGACCGTCTCGAAGAAATTCTCCAACATCAATTTGAAACGGCAAACTCCATAATACGCCAACTAACTTTCCGTTAAGACTGACAGATGCGCTTTCGCAAACCCTACCGAGGTCAAGCAGCCAATCATCTGCTTGCTCTTCAGGTTTGTCGAAAGTAATTGAATGCTTTGCCGTTCCTGAAAAATTCTTTATTGCCGAGCCGCAGAACTCTGTCCACGATGCCAACTGTTCTGTCTTAAATGCAGACGGCAACTCTGGATCCCCTTCAATAAAAGTAATATTCCATTCACCTGTTATTTCATGAGACGTCCCGCTAATATTTAAATATTTCCATTTAGCCCCAGTTATTTTTTGTGTTTAAACCCAAAAAATGCAGTAGAGGCGTACATCTCCAATCAGCACCCGAATGAGTCTGTCAATTTGGCTGTTTTTTTCAGCCTGCCATTTAAAATAGGATAAAAAATTACATTTTACTACCAATT
>Ga0208771_1001657_pt1 | contig 11523 bp, 12 predicted proteins | sample AntAceMetag02UKX_FD_184775 | JGI IMG/M metagenome (GOLD analysis project Ga0208771, IMG submission 184775) | Saline lake microbial communities from Ace Lake, Antarctica - Antarctic Ace Lake Metagenome 02UKX (SPAdes) (version 2) | ecosystem: Environmental > Aquatic > Non-marine Saline and...
GGAAAAAGTGATACTAAGTTTTAGTATGGAGGAAAGTGGAAAGACCTTATCCCTTTGTGTATCAGACGAGCAAGACTATATTGTATATAGATTTGGGACAACAGAAAATATTGAATTGGAATATCCCAGTGACAAAAAAGACTCGTGGAATAAATTCACCTATTCATATTACCTAAGAGGCGGTGGAACGGAAAACGATGGTTTAGACTTAAATTATTTACAGTTTGAAATAGGAAATTATTTATACGAAGTATATGAAGAATATAGTGCTGGTGAGGATAGGACATATGTGGGTGTTAGGATAATTAATAAAATAAATAATAATGAAGTTGACATCACAGGGGATTGTAAGAACAGAATTGGTAGTTTAATTTACTTGAGAGAAACAAAAATAAAAAAGGGTGAATAGAAAAATTAGAAAGTTTTAAAATAAGTGATTTGGTAAAAATTGAAAATGAAATTGAAAAATTTAAATAAATAGAGAGAGATGAACAAGAAAAGAGTAAAAAATAAAGGTTGAAAAACTAAAAATTTAAAAGAGGTGTAAATTATAAAGAATTTAAAAGTCTTATTAATTGTTAATTTGTTATTATTTTTTGTCTTTATTTTTTCTAATTCTGTTTTTGCAAATTTGTATATCGTGAAAGATTATGGAGGAAAAATAATTGCTATCATTAATCAAGACATGCTTGATAAAATTGATTATCAGAAATTAGGGTGTACCTCCAAATTATGGTTAGAACAAACAGAAAAAAATTCTATATCATTAAACAATATAGTCAAAGATTGGGAAAGCCAAATAAAAGAGTCTGAGATGATTCTTGAAGAAGAAACAGAAAAGTCAAAAACAGAAGTAGATAATGATAGAAAAAAAATTATAGATATTTTCAAGCAAGAAGCTTCAGCTAAATGGGGCGAAAATTATGAAATGGTAAATTATACAGTAAAGAATCAGATCCAGGCGTATGATTGGATTATTAATCAAAAGAAATACCCTGACATTATAGTAATGGCAAAAAAGAAGTGGCAGAATAACTATGAAATGATTAAATATATGTACGAAAATCAGGTTAAAGCTTATGAGTGGATTTTAAATCAAACTGCATATACTGATATTATGGAAAGTGCGAAACGAAAATGGGGCGGGGATTATGAAATGGTAAAATACGAATACGAAAATCAAGTTGAAGCTTACAAGGCTTTACAGAATTAGTGTATTCTTAGCAGATAATTAAAGTATTGCAATCTAAGGGAGTCTGGTCTCAACAGGCTGACCGAGAATGCCCAAAAACTTGCCCAAGCGCGGGATTTATTATTCCGGCGACTGATGAACGGCACAATTGAGGTGTAAAATGATGAAAAAACTATTTGATAATCAAATTACTTTTTACCAATCACAGGATGGTTCGGTAAATATTAAGGTATTGTATTCCGAAGAAAATATCTGGCTTACACAAAAGAAAATAGCAGAACTTTTTGATACAACAACACAAAATATAACCCAGCATCTAAAAAACATCTATGCAAAGGGTGAAGCTAACCAAATGGCAACTTGTAAGGATTTCTTACAAGTTCAAAAAGAAGGGGAAAGAGAAGTTAAAAAAACTTCATTTTGTAATTACCGGAAAAACTGCAGCAGAAATTATTCAGAACCGTGTAAATAGCCAAAAAAACAAGATGGGGCTTACATCGTGGAGAAGATCTCCAAAAGGCAAAATTATGCCCAGCGATATATCAATCGCCAAAAACTATTTGGACAAAAAAGAACTTACCGAGCTTAATAGAATTGTTAATATGTATTTGGACTATGCAGAGATGGGAAGTAAAAAGGGGTCTATATGTTTCCTGTGCTTGATTTATACAGAAATATGAAAAAAAAGGGAGAAACTTTTGATGTTCGCCATAATTCAGATTTCCTTCATAGAAAATAATATCTCATTGATGGTGCGAGACAGGTCATTTCCGCCATTGAGCATTGTATAGAAAACCCTTATTCACCTGAAGGTTTATTTTATGTTTTTCAAATGGGTTTTCTTCCAGTTCCACAATTGAATTACGGTAAAGAAAATTTTCCGGAAGCGGTAAGATGGTAAACCAAACTAAAAAAAGGATGTGTAGATATTTATACTGGAGACCAAATGATGTCGCCAAAGGAAAGAATGAGCACCATTATTGAAGAAATCGCGAATAATAAAACAAAATAACCTACTATTGTAAATTGGCTTGCCTTAAACCCGGGTTTAACTTATATCGATTCATAGATTCCTTAACAAGTAATTCAATTAAAGACGGGTAATCAAGGTTAAATATCTCTTTAGCTGCAGAAGGTAAAAAACTGACAGGTCCCAGACCTGGCATTATATTTATTTCAAGCAGATACAAGCCGGTATTATTAAGCCTAATATCAACCCTGCAATAATCCTTACAATTTATGGCTTTATAAGTTTGAATGGCCATATTACAAATATCCTGTTTTAATTTCTCATCACATTTTAAAAGTTTAACTTTCTCCAGATCTTTCTGCGCTGCTGTTCCTGAAAGGATTCTCGTTTCTACCTGCATATTTTCGTAATCGATTTCAATCGGTAGCAGTATTTTATTTTCATTTCCAATAATGCCCACTGAAAATTCACGCATATTATGTTCGGTAACATATTTTTCCACAAGCATTGGTTCGTTATAAAGCTGTAAATTTTTTTTCAATATTTTAATTAATTGTTCGTCATTATGAACAATTGAATCAGATTCCACACCGATATGGCCTCCGCTAAAATTAGGTTTTACAAAAAGAGGATATCCAATTTTCCTGGCAGGTAAAAGAATATCAGGGATATTTTCTTCAACTAAAAAAAAATCAGGAGTTAGTATATTAAATTCTCTAAATATTTTTTTTGCTTTCGCTTTATTAAGACCAGTTCTAATAGTTTCACAACTTGAACCTAAATGAGGGAGGGATAACTCCTCAAGAGTATCCGGGATAAAAGAGTTATCTGATTCTTCTATATACTCCGCAATATTAAAAATAAAGACATCTGATTTTCCAGAATATATACTGAGCTCAGATTTTAATTGCATTTTATTTTCTGCAATAATAACTGCTACAGATTTATATTTATTCTTTAATGCTGACTCTATTATCTGATATGTTTCCGGTGATCTCCATGGTTTTTTATTAAATGCTTTAATTAATATAATGTTCATTTATTCTTATTTTTCCTATTGTGTATACTGAATAGTTGCAGTATTTTCACATTCTTCCCTTAGAATTGCAAATAAATATTATCTAGACAAGTCTGCTAAACGAGACCATTCATAAAAAGATAGTTTATCTAACGTATAGCATAATATAGTAGAAATTGAAGATTGTCAATGGAGTGTTTGAGTCCAATACATATGCGCTATTGAAGTATCTTTGTTATTTAACTTACAAAAATATCATTAATTCCAAATGTTTTTCCTATTTATACCCATTCGAATTTATCCCATATTAGCATGCTTTTTCGGTAACTGTTCAAGGAGCCAATACGTTACTAGCTCTTAATAATAAACAATAAATAGGGAGCAAAATAAATAATAGAATGATTAAATAAATAGAGAAGGGAACTAAGCCAAACATTCGACAGTTTTTAGCGAAAAACTTATAGCATCTGAGGAATTTCTTAACGAAGGAAAGATAGGGTCAGGTTTTGCAATGCAACAAATAATGCTATATTTATTATATGTCCAGACCCTTACGTATCGAATTTAATGGTGCTCTCTATCATATCACTGCCAGAGGAAATGCCAGGCAGGCTATCTGAGCCCATAATATTTTTTTCTGCTTTGTCTTTTCTTTGCCAATAGTTTTCACTAGATACCCCATACAGCATTAACTGGAAAATTTTAAAATCCTCAAAAAAAATAGAGATATAAAGAAGAAATAGACAAGGAGGACGTGAAAAACAGCTTAAATCATAAAGAAATAACTAAGTGTTTTTTTCTGTGGTACCGATAAACTATCGGTAATGTTGATTGCTATCACTCATTACAAGCAAGATATTGAGAAACAATGACTTTTACTGTATCATTTTTTGTTACACCATTCTCCGTGTAGCTTACGGTGATGACAGCTAAACCCTCAGATATTCCGGAAACTACACCTGAATCATTCACTGTAGCTATTTTAGTATTGTCAGATTCATAATCGCAGTCAGTGAGAGCAACGGCCTTAATGGGGCCGTAATCATAGTTGGCAGTTATTTTAAGAAAATCTTGGTTAAATGTAAATAGGGTTGCTTCAAAAAGGGTTATTGCTTCCGGGGTAGCCTCTATAGAAGTCAAAACAATTTCACTCACTCCAATGGTAAAAATCTGTGTATCATTGCGCCATCTATCCTTAACATTGATAGTCACTTCATGTTCTCCTATCTGTTCTTTTGTTGGCAACCATTTGACCTCACCGGTCAAATCATCAATGGTCATTCCTTCCGGATAATTGAGCAAAGAATAAGTTAATGTATCATTTTCAGTATCATTCCCCTTGACTTTATAAGCATATAGTTGTTCAATTTTGATAGAAGTGAGAGGTTTAGAATCTATAACCGGGGCTTTATTCCCATAAGGCAGAAAACTACAACCGGTAAAGAAAAAACTGATAATCAGTAAAACGAGTAAATATAATACTTTTTTTATTTTCATGTAGGTTATATTCCTTTAAGGGTGCTTATTCCATATTATTAGCCGTGATTTTATAATAATAACTATTATTTGTCAAGAGCATTACTTTTGAGTATTTTTTGCACTTTTTTGTTAGAACAATATTTGTTCTTGAAATATTTATTAACTAACTCAAACTAAAAATTAAATCCAAAGTCAATTTTTTAAGAAATAAAGGGGGCAGGTCTCAACATTTAACATAACTCTATCTAAGTGCTAAAATTCAAATATGGCTAGACCGTTACGATTATCTTTTGAAAATGCTTTTTATCATATTACTGCCCGGGGTAACCGGAGAGAGAAGATATTTTATTCAGATCGGGACAAAGAGGTATTTTTAAAAAGATTACATGAAATGCTCATAAAATATGCGATGACTTGCCATGTTTATTGCCTTATGGATAATTATTATCATCTATTTATCAAAACAAATCAACCCAACCTGTCCAAGGGCATCCATTATCTAAATAGCTCATATACCAATTGGTTTCGTAATAAACATAAAATCATCGGACCTCTTTTTCAAGGACGTTTCAAATCTATTCTTGTTGAGGCCGATCATTATGCCCTTGTTCTCTCAGCCTATATTCATCTAAATCCCTTACGAGCAGGCATAGTCAATCAATTAGAAGATTATCCCTGGAGCAGTTATTTGGATTACTTAAATTTAAGAAAATCCAATATAATAGATTCTTCTTTTGTATTAAATCTTATTGGCCATAATAATATTGAATCCATCAAAAAATATCAAGAATATGTTACCAAAAATCAGGATATGGGAAACCCTCTTAAAGAATCTTATCACCATATCGCTCTTGGTAGTGATACATTTATCGAAAAGGTCAAAGAAAAGATGGAACATGAAGGTCGAAAAAGAGAAATTCCTTCTACCCGTTTTTTGTCCAAATATGATATGGATACGATTATCAGCAAAATGACTCAAGCATTACATATTGAAAGAAAGATGATTTTTGATAAGAAAAGAGGAAATCTGAATCGCTCTTTGGCTATCTATCTCATTAAACGTTTTACCCCATGTTCCTTATCTGAAATAGGCGAGCTTTTCAAGATGGATTATTCAGCAGTTTTCCAGGCTGCTAAAAGATTGGAAGAAAAAATGAAGAGGATAATGAAATCAAAGAAGTCATGCAATAGTGGCAATGGCTTTAAGTAAAATACGAATGTAAAATGTTGAGACTTACCACATATCGTTAACAATCCTTTGGTGTTTAGCCGAAGGTTTTTTATTATATTAAATTATTTTTCAAAAATAAAGGACTTTAAAAAACAATGTTGCATAAAAATATATGTTATGTATAATAAATTATAAACAACATTATTTATTTAATATTGTAACCTGCAAAAGGTAACAAGAGAGACTTTTTTTATAAAAAGAGAAGAGGAATCGAAGGGGTAAGAAACCAAAAATACTAAAACTTTCAAGCAAAAGAACTGTTACCGGACAGAACTCTGGAATGCTTATGCAAAAAGCACCGGTCGGGTGAGCTTGGTCGTAAGACATTTCTATTTTATATATTGATTTTTAGTATTGTAAATGAAAAATTAGTTTTTGAAAAGGAGAAAAAAACGAATACAATCATAGAGGAAGAAAAAATAAAAAAGACCGCTAGAATTTCAGGATTGCTGTATTTACTTCTCATAGTATTTGGTATCATCGGTCAACTTGCTCGTCAGAGTCTTATTGTATCCGGAGATGCAGCAGCAACAGCCAGCAATATTATGGCTAATGAGATGCAATTCCGCGGTGCAAATGTGAGCTGGCTTATTTCGGAGATGTTTTTATTATTGTTGGGCCTAGCTTTATACGTGGTATTTAAAAAAGTTAACAAAAACATTGCTTCACTTATGCTGTTATTCGTTGTGGTCGGTGTTGCCATAGAGAGCATCAATACACTTAACCAATTTGCTGCCTTGCAACTTTTGAGCGGTGCTGATTACTTGACAGTATTCTCAGCAGATCAGCTAAATGCTCAGGTGATGTTGCATCTTGGTTCGGGGGAAGCTGGATATAGTATCGCCGCGATAATGAGTTTTGGACCTTGGCTCATTCCTGCGGGTTATTTAGTTTACAAGTCGGGTTATTTTCCCAGAATTCTTGGTATCTTGGTGATACTTGCAGGTTTTGGCATTCTGATAGAAGGTTTACAATATTTTCTTCTTCCCGACTACGCAGTGATATCTTTACCGGGTAGCGTGATTGCCGCTATTGGGGAATTTGCATTTTGCGGTTGGCTTTTCTTGAAAGGTGCTAAAATACCCGAAATGAAATCCTGAAATTGATTCATTACAGCATTTGACAAAAAACTAGAGAAGAAAAAATGAACATATCTGAAGTATAGAAGACGTTTTCGGACAATTTTTAAATATTATTATCAATTAAATAAGGAAGAATACACAAATGAAAGCGGTTGTATACACAAAATACGGACCACCGGATGTTCTTCAGCTCAAAGAGGTAGAAAAGCCTAGTCCCAAAGACAATGAAATACTGGTAAAAGTATATGCATCAACAGTAACGCCAGCGGATTGGAGATCTCGAAAGCCTGACCCATTTTGGGCAAGAGTTATTTTTGGTCTCATGAGACCAAAAATAACTATACTAGGGGCTGAGCTAGCCGGAGAAATTGAGGCAGTAGGCAAAGATGTAAAACTATTTAAAAAATGCGACCGGGTTTTTGCATCTACCTACGAGTTGGGCTTTGGTTCTTATGCCGAGTACAGATGTCTGCCTGAAGACGGGACGGTAGCAATAAAACCAGCCAATATGACTTATGAAGAAGCCGCCGCCGTTCCTACCGGAGGAAAAACAGCATTGTTTTTCCTTAGAGAAAAGGGAAATATAAAGAGTGGTCAAAAAGTCCTTATCAATGGTGCTTCTGGAAGTATTGGTACTTTTGCAGTACAACTTGCCAAATACTTTGGGGCAGAAGTTACCGGGGTATGCGGTACTGCGAATTTAGAATTAGTCAAATTTCTTGGTGCTGATAAGGTCATTGATTACACAAAAGAAGATTTTGCCAAAAGCAGTGAAACTTATGATATTATTTTTGACGCAGTAGGCAAGACTTCGTTTTTACGTTGCAAAGGTTTGCTAAAGAAAAAAGGATTCTATCTTGGAACTTTCCCTACCTTGGCAATTATTCTTCAAACGTTATGGACTTCAATGATAGGCAGCAAGAAAGTAATATATGCGACAGCACCCGACCGTGCTGAAGATTTAATTTTCCTTAAAGAGCTGATTGAGACGGAGAAGTTAAAATCGGTCATAGATAGACGCTATCCGTTGGAACAGACTGCCGAGGCTCATAGTTATGTTGAAAAAGGACACAAAACAGGAAATGTAGTCATAACTGTGGAAGATAATAACAAAACCTAGCAATGGAACTGTACAGAACAATTTAACTAATAAAAAAAATAGGTGAAAAAATGGAAAATATAGCAACGAAATCTCTACTGGTTTTGTATTCATATCATCACAATAATACTGCAAAAATCGCTGACGCCTTCGCAAAAGTACTTGATGCACAAATAAAAACACCACAGCAAATAAATCCTGAAGAGCTTCAAGAGTATAATCTAATAGGCTTTGGCTCAGGGATATATAGTGCAAAACACCATAAAGCTTTGCTTGACCTTGTCGATAAATTACCACAAGTCACCAACAAGAAAGCATTTATTTTCTCAACCAGTGCAATTATGGGAGAAGCCAAAGTCACCAAAGATCACTCGACGCTTAGAGAAAAACTGCAATCTAAAGGTTACATGATCGTTGATGAATTCAGTTGTAAAGGTTTTAACACCAATAGTTTCCTTAAACTATTTGGGGGAATGAATAAGGGTAGACCTAATGCTGAAGATCTCAAACATGCGGAAGAGTTTGCTCAGAAACTGAAACAGAACGCGCTCGGCTCATAGCTATGTCGAAAAAGAACGCAAATAGGGAAATGCAGTTATAACTATGGAATATATAACAAAACCTAGGAATGGAATCAACATGACAATCTAAATAATTAAAAAAGGAGGGACTAAATGAATTCAAACAGAAAGTTTGCTTATACAACATATGAAGGGATGGATAATAAACAATCAAAAAGAAAGGAAAGGTATAATATGAGTAAAATTACATCTATCAAAAAGTTAGGGATGTCAAAACATATTCTTAAGGGGTTGATTGTCTCTCTGTTGGCAATATTGCTGATGACCTTCACTGCCGTAACTATCTTTGCATTTGATGTCCGTTATGGAGATACTATAACTATCGCCAGTGGAGAGGTAATCGATAGTGATCTTTATGTAGCTGGTGACACAATAATCATTGATGGCACTATTAATGGCGACCTCATTGCTGCCGGCGAGATAATCAGAGTTAACGGCCCGGTTAATGGTAATATCATAGCTGCTGGCGGAACAGTCCATATCAATGGTGAAGTTACCCACGCCGTTCGGATAATAGGCGGAACTCTGAATATCAGCGGTACAATTGGAAGAGACTTGCTGGTTGCCGGTGAAGAAGTTAGCCTGTCCAGTACAGCTGAAATTGGCAATGACCTTCTTTTGGGAGCTGGGACTGCCCTTATTGACGGACTGATTAAAGGTGACGTTAATAGCGGTGTTGAAAATTTAACTATATTATCTACGGCAAGCATTCAAGGAAAGCTAACCTACATTAGTGAAAACGAAGCTACTATTCAGTCCGGTTCTCAAATCAAGGGCCCGATCACCCACAAGCTACCCGATATAAAAGAAAGGCTAGCAGTCGGCACCCATAGGCTACCCGCTGTAAAAGAAAGGCTAACAATCGTAGGGTTTTGGGGTAGAGTCATCGGATTCTTAATGACTCTCCTGTTAGGCATTGTCATCGTCCTCCTTGCCCCGAGACGGATGAAGGCAATCACTGAGTCAATCCGTACTCGCCCCTGGGCAAGCCTTGGCTGGGGAGCGATTATCTTAATTTTTACCCCCATTGCTGCCCTAATAGTTTGTATTACCATCATTGGTTTACCCCTCGGGTTAATTACTTTGGTTCTTTATGGCATAGCCCTTTATCTCACTCAGCTTTTTGCCGGCTTATTTATCGGGCAATTGATTATCAGTTCTTCTAGAGAAGTTGTGAGCAAAGGCGCTCTAGTTGGTGCTCTGGCATTAGGGTTGGCTATTCTCAGCCTTCTGAGGCTAATCCCTTATTTAGACTTTGTCATTGGGCTGGCTACCGTTCTTTTCGGTCTGGGTGCCATATTGGTTTCGAAAAGGAAACTACGGGCTGAAGCACAAAATATATCTTGAGTCTATAAGCAGCAAGAAAGTAATTGGAAAGAAAATAAAGGGGACAGGTCTCAACATTTGACATTTAAATCTTAAATGTCAAATGTTGAGACCTGTCCCCGTGAACATACGCGAAGGTTTTTCAACCAATAAGTTGAAGAGCCTTTTTTTATTTTACAAACATTTTTTCGGCAAAAGAAGGATTTTCAGAGAAGAAAGTGTATTTTATTATATATCTAGTGATACACAAATAGCACTATATCTCTTTAACTTTGCGGAGACTCAAATAAAAGCGATTGTATGTACAAAACATGGATCACCGAAGGGTTTTGAGTATAACGAGGGACAGTTCTTTGTTTGACAAAAAGGGAAGTGTAATCATCACTGAGTAACATAAAAATAAAATCTAACAAATTAGGAGGAATTGAAATGAAAAACCGTATCGCCGATATGTCACCACGCAAAGCCGCAAGAGCAGCAGGATTGGCGTTTCTAATCATGTTTGTCTTTGCTATCTTAGCTGAGCTCCTCATTCTCTCCAAAATTATTGTGGAGGGAGATGCAGCAGCTACAATAAATAATATTATGGCTAGTGGATCGCTATTCTGGGCTGGTATTGCTGGCTGGCTAATCATCCTTGCTCTTGATGTGGTAGTGGCCTTGTCACTTTATGTTGTACTCAAGCAAGCAAATATAAATCTTGCTTTGCTTTCAATGGTTCTCAGGTTGGTATATACCGCCATTATGGTAATTGCTTTCCTTGCTCTGGTGTTACTATTTCCCGATCTGTTTAGATATGGACAACTTATTGCATATATATTTTTTATCTCTCATCTTTTTGTCCTGGGTTATTTAGTTTACAAGTCAGGCTACATTCCCAAAATTCTGGGTGCCTTTTTGATGCTTTCAGCTTTTAGCTATATAATAACGGTTTATGGAGATTTTCTTTTACCTGAAGAATGGTACAATGCATTATTTATGATTGCTATGCTGCCTGCAACTTTTGCAGAACTAGCACTTGCTGTTTGGCTTTTGTTTAAGAATGCTAAAATACCCGAAATGAAATCTTGAAATTGATTTATTATGGATTTGGCAAAAGATAGAGAAGAAACAATAAAAGTAGTAAAACAGGGAACAGTTCTTCTTTTGATAAAAATAACTATGAATGACGATCTTTCAAAAGGGTAAACCCTTACAATTCAAACAAGTAAGAATAATAATTATATGGATACAGATGAATATGGATAATTGGGAAAAGATATAAAAAAATATAGGAATATGCCAGGACGGTCCTTTGACATAAAGACAAATTATCATTAAGAATATGGTAAAATAATATACAAATAATAATTCAAAGGAGAATGATTATGCAAAGAAAAATTCCCGGAGCAAACAAGCTTCAATCAGGTGAGATGAAAGAATTTCAAATAGATGGTATCTCTTTTTTATTGATACATCATAAAGAAAAATTCTACGCAACCGGAAATAAATGTACTCATCTCGGATGTAAACTGGCAAAAGGAACTTTGAAAAATAATCATGTAA
>Ga0208771_1001660_pt1 | contig 11511 bp, 8 predicted proteins | sample AntAceMetag02UKX_FD_184775 | JGI IMG/M metagenome (GOLD analysis project Ga0208771, IMG submission 184775) | Saline lake microbial communities from Ace Lake, Antarctica - Antarctic Ace Lake Metagenome 02UKX (SPAdes) (version 2) | ecosystem: Environmental > Aquatic > Non-marine Saline and Alkaline...
ACTCAATAGCCGCTTGATCGTACATGCCGCCGCGAACTAATCTCATGGCTTTGGGGGATAATCCCAAGTCGCCCCGGTACTCTGACTGCACCAGCTCGCGCTTGAGATATTCGGGATAGCTGTCATACGCCGGAAGCCGATTGCGCACCCGCTGAATATGGTACTCTAGGGCTTCAGGGAACGTTTTATTCAGCCATACCCCCGTCTGCCCAACGCCATTGGTCAGTACGCCCGCCGAGCAAAAATATTCTTTTGTGCTGCATCCCTCGACCATAACAACACGATGCTCTATGTCGTTGAGTAAGCGCCCTAGCTGTTTCTCTACAGCGTCAACCGCCTGCCTGCCGTGGAGAATCATGGCTCGTAGTTCCAGCCGCCACCACTAGCCGCCGGGTTTATGATCGTTGCGTTGTAGGCAGCATCATCGCTGTGATACCCGTCGATTAAGGTAGTGCTTTTGTCATTGATAGCATATCTGCGCGACAAAGAAGGGTAGGCTACCCAGTTCTGCCCTGTCCATACACCATTAAACGCATCGCCTGTCACCAGGTTTGTGTTTTCAATAAACGGCGTATTGTCGATTCGCTTAATAAGTGGGTAGGTGTACGTTACCTCGCTGTCGAATGCTGCGTTTGGCAATGCTGCCGCGATTAACTTCCCAACATAATCACAGCCGAGCGTGTTCCAGTGCAAATTGTCTATGTAGTATTCCTTTTTAGAGTTCGTATACACATCGACAAACGTGCATAGCCCCCTGTAGTCTTCAAATGTTGCGAGGATAGAGTTCACTTCCTGCACCAGTTCGGCAAACTGCTCAGTTTCAAAAAAGAAGGGGGCAGAGAAAGTAAAAAACAGCCGCTGGCACCCAAGAATTATAATTCTTTCAGCACCACCGCTATCAATTAACCTATCAAGCTGCGCCTTCATCGTTGTTTCGATTCGTTCTCTGTAGTCAGCAGGCATGTTTGGAAGTTTTTTCAACAGCGCAACATCGGCACCAGCCAGATCAACCAGAAAATAGTCAGCCTTGCCAGCAGGCAAGCCAGCTAACGCGTTGTCAACTAAGTCTTCCATGTGGTTGTCTAATGCTTCAGGGCCTAATAGCCCCGTTGAATTCCAATACACGATGGATGCACCACCGGAACCGTAATTAGCGATTTTTGGATTGACAGAAAGCCCTCTGTTTTCCATACCCGCCTCGATATGGCCGAACGTGGAAAGCTGGTAATAGCCTAGATTGGTGACATTTGCAGCTTGAGCAAGTCCAGACACACGGGCAGGTGGTACGTTGTTAGCGTCAGCTACTGTAGGTACGCATTGATATCCGCCGTACAACCCCTGTGATGCTGAAATATTAGCAAAGCTCTTGGCATTGACCCGCGTATTGGGGTACTCGCATATCTGCACGTTGCGAATAAAAAACGGATGATTGAATGAAAAGCCAAACAGGCCACCGAAGCCTGATATTGCAATATTAAAGTCGGTCGCAGCAGAAAGATCGGCTGTTGCGAATTCACCGACGAGGAACTTATCAATGTACATCGACATCAGTTGTCCGGCTACATCAATAACAAAATGCACTTGGACAAAATCACTATAGGAATCGTTAGCAGTTTTAAAGCCACTCGCTTGCGGCCCTGCCTGAGTGCGGTGTACAAAATTAGAAGTTGACTGATTCCGAGCGACGGAGACATTAAGAACACCATCACCCACAGACGCAACCCCCTGTATTGCATCGCTTGGCGTATAGCCCGTGGCGAAAAGCCCTTTCTCAACCTCGAACTGCAACGTAAAGCCTTTTGTTTTTAAGCCGTGAGCTGTTGTGGTAAACGCGGGGTTCCAGAATGCGGCGCACACCCCCGCAAGGCTCATGCCTTTTTCAGCGTTAAACGCGATAGTGCCTGCACTTATAAGCTGCAATGACCCAATGCCTGTAGCACCTACAACATTTTGCGTAGCGGGGAAGAATTCGATAACGCTAGGGTGGTCAGAGCCGTAATCCAGCAAGCCGTGAATGGCCGCCGTTCTAGGCGCTTTGGCGGTAATTTCTAAATTAGCGATTGCCCCGTCAGCCTTAGCCGAACCGCCGCCAGTTGCCAGTAGCTTGGAAATCGTACCTGTTTTACTCGAAATATTGCCGCTCGTTTTGGCGATGGTGCGCCCGTCAATTGTCAGTATAGTGTTCGTACCACTAACGTGCTCTATCTTGTAGTGGCTGCGCTGGCCTAAAGCAACATTGGCAAGGGCGCTACTCCACTGGACTGACGCATTAACCGCGCCTATATCCATGCGAATAGTGCCATTAGTAAGCACCAGCAGTTCAAAATCAGGGTCGCCCGTGGCGTGAGCCAGTAGGTACATTGTGGTTCCCAGTCCGTCCTGTCCGTTTTCCCAGTCAAACTCGATAACCCACGGCTGGCTGCAATCAATTTCAATGGGCGTATTCAGCGTTCCGAGCGCCGTGCCGTTACCCACCTGGAACTCCCGCCCCTGAATTGCGCCGCCGTAGGTCAATACGACATTGCTAATCGGGCCTGTCCACCAAAACGAACCACCACCTGTAAATGCCCCAATGGTTTTAATTGGCGACAATGTGGCGCTCTTGGGTATCCCAGCCGCGCCCGCCGTCATGGCAACGCCACTAATTGACCCGACGCTGCCTTGCGCCGTGTAGTCAATTTTCCAGGTATTAAGGCTGCTCAATGCGGGGGATGCGAGGCTGATTGTAGTGCCTGTGTTGGGCAGGTTTTTGTAGTTTGTCGCGGGCGTTGTGCCCAATGTGTAAACCACTAGATCTGCATTATCGGTGCTTGAAAGGACGGCTCTGGTATTAGGGATGGCTCCGTCAATTCTGGTGCGCACTGAAACTGAAAAAGGGAAGCCAGGAGGCGTCCATCCATTATCCAACGTAATGTATTGATTCGTTCCGTTCAGGTAAAAAAAGGCCCCGCCGAGTATTAAACGTCCTGATACTCCGTAGGCAACCCCGTTAGCGTAACCGGATACTACAGCGGATGCGGCACTTAATTTTGAGCTGTCGAAAGGTGCAACCCCGCTGCCAAAGTAGGTAGGGTCGCCAGAGTTTACCGCCACACGCCCGGCAGCCGTAAAGGGCAAGCCCTGGTGGTAGTGGCTAATCGCCCCGGCGCTATCAATAGCCAGTTTGCCGTCAGAGAAAGGCAGCCCGTTTAACCAATAGTCTGGCGCGTCAATGCCATCGGCAAGCAGTAAACCCCCGCTAGACGGGTCTTTAGGTGCGAATTGCAATAGCGCGCTCATATCACCACCTTAAATTGCGAAATAAATAATCGCGGGGTAGACCACTAGCACCCGAATGATAGTTGAGTACCACGCAATTCGCGGGCACTTGTCGAAGAATTCTTCTCCGATTGCGCTGGTTTTGTGGACGGTTTCTGGCAGCCCCCTCGCGTTACGAATCCCAGGGTATACTATTGTTTTTAGCTCGACCTGGTAGTCGCCCCACTGCTCCCGGCAGACTTCGATGTTTTTCCGTAGTCCATTATACATTATGCTACCTCTTATACGCTGCGTCAGCGTCCTTTTGCAGTTTATCTATCTGGCGATCACGGCTTGCGGCGTCTTGCTGCAGCAGCTTATGTTCGCGCTCGCCAGCACGGCTGAAGGCGTCAATTTCACCCTTCGTATAACGATCAGCCGACCGCGAGAGTAGGTCAGAACGCATTGCTTCCATTTGAATGTAGAGGCTGAGGCTACGCTCATTGGCGGTGGTAGCGAGATTTTCAGCACGTTCAACGCGGTTGTATATTGCGGCGGTTGTGCTCGCGTCAGCTTTGCCATGCAAGGCAGGGCCAACACCCAGGCCGATACCAAACACGCCAGCGATAACAAGCCAAATACTGGCGTTTGGTATTCGAGTAATAGTAGATATAGTGGTTGCATCAGATTCGCCCATAGCCATCACGCCCTAAAATATTCATGCGTCTAACCGCCTAACAATCGCTTGCACCGCCGCCGCGAGGGCCGCCGTTATGCGACCGTAGTCGATACCGTCAGGGGTACCGTCTGGCGTGTAGCTCACAAAAGCCCCAAGCCCGCTGCCGTGGAATTCTTCCGCGATAAACCCTGCGGTTACTTGTGCGTCAGCGGGCTGCTCTATGCCGCGATAAAGAACAGGGCGCATTTGCATAACGGAATCAATAGTCGCAGGGTAATCAATAATATCTTTTTTGCTGGCCCGAACGCTGGTACTGGCCTTAATCTCGCCAGAAGCGTCTATCACCAGAGCGCGTGCTGTCGCTGCTGTAGTGTTGCTATACGTTGTTGCTGAAAATAGCTGGCCTCCGTTGCGGGCTTGGAAAACTTGATTGCCCCCGGAGCTGACCAGGTTGACGATATGTATGGCCCCTCCTACCCCTCCTTTAACATACAATCGGGAGAAAACGTCAGGCGTATCATTGACGCCGACCCGCCCGACGCTGTCGATTTTGATACCGTTCGTCCCGGCGGTAATCACACCGGTACCCGCCGTTGTGATGGTGATAGGCGCGTCTGTAGTGGCGGCGGTAATTGCGTTAGTGCCGCCATCAACAAACAGAGTAGCGACTCCTGTAGTCGCAATTATGTCTCCTGTGCCCGTTGTAGTGAGTTCTATATTTCCGTCAACGGTTAATGCTTGAATTCTGTCAGTACCGCCGTCCAATGCTAACGATGACGGCCCTGTTGTCGCAATTATGTCTCCGGTGCCGGTTGTAGTGAGTTCTATATTGCCGTCAACGGTTAATGCTCGAATTCTGTCAGTACCGCCGTCCAATGTTAACGATGAAGGTCCTGTAGTCGCAATTATGTCTCCGGTTCCGGTTGTGGTAAGGGTGAGATTGCCGGTGGTTGCATTGAGCGCGGCACCGCCAGCCCCCGACGATACCAGCACAGCGCTCGTACTTACGTCTACTTTCAGGATGCTGTTAGGCACCCAGGCCGGAGTGGGTAACGAGTCATCCCACGCCAGTGTCTGATCTGCAGTACCGGCTGCAGTGGCTACCACCGGAAGCCAGGCGTCGTCCGCTATATTGCGCAAAAACAAACCGGTTGAGGTAATGCGGAGCTTATCGTTGCTCAATATCGAAAAACGCAAATCGCCTGCACCTGCGCGGTACAGGCCGGAAGTTTGTTCATTGGTGAACGCCGCGCCCGGTACGCCTTCGGTGCCGTCGAAAAACTTGAACACTGCCAGCATACCGCCCGTGCCGTTACGGTCCAGGCTGTTAGTCAGCGCGACCGCTACGTCAGCCATAGTGTTGTTCGCCCATGTGCTGGATATGGCCGTTGCCGACACCACCGGGTTAAGGGCGGGTAGTGCATACACTCCGTTTGCTGCTCTTGGCATTGCTATTCTCCTTCTGCGCCGTAGCGCGATCCTGTTCTGGACACCGCCCGCGTAATATCGGCGGTTGGCCCTCCTTCACGCAACATTCTAGCCAGTTGCTCTTGCGCTGGGTACTGCCCTGCGATTGCCCGCTGCGCGCCGCGTGTCGCCAACCCTGCAGCAATAGGCATCCCGGCGACTAGCGATATCCCGCCCGTGATAGGCCTGACTAACCCTGAAAGTCCTGCGGTAGCCGCTGCTTTAGACCAAAAAGTCTGGTCTTGCGGCAGCATACCTTGCGTGCTGCGTTGCAAGCGGTTGGTAATAGCCTTCTTTTTTTGCCCGAGGCGACGCTTAGTATTTTGCAGCGCGGATTTCTCTTTAGCGGCAATATCATCGGCAGTGGCCGCAGCGGTTCTGGCCTGTTTAAGCGCTGTGTCTCCCATTTTGCGCGTTTGCTGCACGGCAGTGTCGGCTTTTTTTGCCACTGCTAGCCCTACTTTGGCGCTGGTGGAATCGCTCAGTTTAGCCGCGAACTGCTTGGGTGTGAAATCATCGGCTAATTTGTCAACTTTCACCGCTTTGGACACGCCTTGTTTGGTGCTCCATCGGGCTAATTCGTCTTGGTAGGCTGCAAATTCCGGCGTACCGGCACCCATTTGATCTTCTATCAGGTCGTCAAATCGGTTAGCGATAGTGCGGTTATTGCCGCCTTTGGCTGAAGCACTGGCGGTGTTGGCTCGCTTAGCAAAAGCGTTGCGCATTGCCAATAACTCATCTCCCTCTATGGGCTGCCATTTCTGGTTGCGCAGCGCACGCCCGGCGCTTGAGCCTTCAGGTTGTAAAAAGCGCTCTATGCGTTTCAAACCGCCAAGACTGGCCCCCACTTCTAGGGCAAATTCAGGGTCGTCATCCAGCATAGTTTTTAGGTCGCGCCCCAGGCTGCCGTCCCATTGAAATTGGCGGCCCTTGACGGTGGCGAAGCCTTCATTTTTATACCATGACCCCAGCAGAGCGTTAGCCTCTTTGGTATTGCCTTGGGCCAGTATTTCAGCGCGTAATTCTGCAGGCACCCTGTCCGGTATGGCGTTCTCGATAATACTCCACGCACCGGCAGTTTCAGATTGCGCGACACGTTGCGCGGTTTGCTCTTTTAACGCCTCTTGCGTTTGAGCCAGCGCGGTTTTTCGATTGGCGCTATCTACCGCCGTTTTTTTAATGGCTCTGGCCGTCGTGTCAATAACAACGTCTACCGCATCTGTTTCGCGGTTGATTACGTCTTGTATTGCGGTACGAGTGCCAAATTGCACGGGGATCACTTCCCCCGCATCGTCGGCAAACCGTTGCATTTCAGGCAGGGCATTGATGTATTCAGACTCTTGGCGGCCTATTGCCCCCCCGCCGTAAGCTGAACCTACGATGTTACGGTAAGCTTTACCTAACACCCCCTCTGAATCAGCCAAGTTTAGCGGTTTGAATATCTCTTTCACTTTGCCGTCGGCGTCTTTAACTATATTGCCGAGCCGGTCTTTTACCGGCTGCAGCAGGTTCTCTTTAACCCGGCGATCAGACGCTAGCCGCCCGACACCCCCCAACACCCCAGTCAACGCGCCAGATAGGCCCGCGCCGTACCCGAACCCTGTTGCCGCGCCGCCCAAACGGTCATCTTCATTTTCTAAAAACCCGCCTATTCCCCCTTCTACGGCGCCTCGCGCAGCGGAGCGTGTAAGGCGTGAGCCAAATTTTCCTGCAGCGCCAAATGTTGGGGCTATCTTGTTGGCCGGGCTGGCCAAGCCCCCGACCAAATTAGCCGCTAACGCAGTGCCGGGGTTTTCTTGCTGAAATTCATCTTTGGACGCTTCAGCGTCTTTTCGGTACATTTCAAATTCGTCACCTGCCGATTGTTCGTCCATACTCACGCCGCCGCCAAAATCGTAGGTGCGGTTAGGCATCAAGCGCCCGAGTGTGCGGTCTAACCCAGTGCGTACAGCCCCGACAACTTCATCGCCGCCGCCTAGTAGTTGGGCATTCAGTAACGTCTGGCCCATGCCGCGCAGGTCTTGAGTGTCCAGACCTTTGCTTTCACTTTTTGGCGGGGGCGGCGGGGCTGCGCGCTTGGCTTCAATTTGAGCGATAAGCTGTTTTCGCTCAATTTTTTCAATAAGCGCGGTGCGTTCGGCGGCTTCTTCAGGGGTCATTCGTTAGCCATCGCGCGTAACTCCGCCAATGTTAGCGTGCTTAAATCGTCTTTGCCTGGTGAGTTGCTGGGGGGCGTTATGCCTGGCGTAAAGGGGTCAACTATTGGATACCCTTCTATCCCCTGCTGCGCTAAAATGCGGTTAATAGATTTTTGCAATTCTACGCCGCGCCGCACACGCTCTTGTATGTTTATACCCTTAACTGAGGGGTCCCAATTTTTTTGCAATTCTGTTTCTATCGAGGTGACGTTGGCTCCCGTTATTGCTTTTCTGAACTGCCCGACTGCTTTAGCCATGTTGCCGACAAACTCTTTTTGTTCGTCGGTGTACAGCATGGTAGCCACAGTATTGCCCGCCGCGTCCTCTAAATAAGGTGGCATTACAGTGCGCGCAACGCCCTCGCCGTACTCTTTCGCCACGTTGTAGTCTTGGCCGCCTTCAACCATTGTATTACCTTGAGGAATTAACCCCGTTAACTCGCTGTTAGTGGCGAGCAGCATATTTGCGCTCTCGCGCTCGCCCGTCCCGGGCAGTGCGTCTATCACTGCTTTACGGCGCTGGTCTATCGTCATTTCAGCTTCAGGTATTTGCCCGGCAACTTGCGATTCACTCATGGCCGAGGCTTTTATGGGCGTCCACCCTTGTACCGCGTTATAGTCCATCGGGGGGCCCTCAGGGCCGCCCATAAAGCGATTACCGGCGGGGTCAACAAACGTAGTTACCACCCCGTCAGGGCTTACAAAATACTCAGTAGTGCCGCCCCGCAAATTTTCAGCTTCAACTTCATTCTGTTTATCCCGTGCCAGCGCTTGATTAATCGCGTTGTTGCTAGCGGTTTCTGTATTGCGCGTATCCGCGGCGGTCGCTGTGCGGTCAGCGTTTTCTTGCGCTCGGGTAGCCGCCAACAATTCTTGCTCTGCGGTGTAGGTGGCGACTTCACCCAGCGCAGTATCCCGTTTGGCTTCTTTTTCCGCCAAAGCCTCAGAGGCTTTGCCCGCCTGCATGTTGCCGTAGGCGCCAGTGCCTGCGCGCAGCGCTTGTGCTAGTGCAGTCATAGGGTTAGCGCCTGCGACTGACACATTGCCTGCGCTGATTAGTTCGGGACTTTTAAAACTTTGCTCTGTCATTTGTTGCGCCATCAAGCGCTGTTGGGCAATCCGTTCGTTTTCGCCATCAAAGGTCTGCGCAGCGGCAGCAAAATCGGGCATTGCGGCTGAAGTGCCGGGCGCCATGCCCGCAGACATGCCGGGCGTTGAAATAGGCGTTTGTTGCGGCACGCGGCCTTGACGCAGCATTTCCTGCTGCATCTGGAACTCTTGAGGGGTCATGTAAGCCATAGTTAAGTCCCTAACAGCGCGGCGTAATGCACGCCTTTGAAGCCTCCGCCAATATCAGCGGTGAATTCAACCGGTACTTCGTCGGCCATAACGCCCTGTGAAGCCTCACCCCATATATAGTCATAGGCGTACCACGGATACCCTTTAACCGTGCCAATACGGCGTATATTTGTTTTCAATCGTCGGTCAGACGCTTTGTAGGTGCCGTAAGCCTGCATACCCGCTCCGGCCAAATCACCTAAGCCGCCCCATATACTTTGTTGGTTTGCCTGTTCGAAATTGCCTTGGTCTACCGTGGCTTGATATGTCGGAGCCGCTTCGGCGCGCCCGGCGGTGTTGTAGGTTGGCATTTGCGGCATTCCTACTTGCTGGCCCGACAACAGGGCGTTGGCTTCGTTCAAGGCAAATCCCCGCTGCTGCAGCATTTCTGCCCTCTGCTGCTGCCTCAATGTGTTGGCGTACTCAGCACTTCTATAATTTTGGTTGTTATTCTCCTGAATAGCAGCCATGCCCTGCCCAAACGTATTTTGATTAACGGCCATATTCTGCCCAAAATTCTGGTTTTTCGCAGCTTGCTTCTGGCCAAAAGCGTTTTGGTTACGCGACAGGTCTTGCCCAAAATTCTGGTTTGATGCCGCGGCATTTTGGTTAAACGTGTTTTGATTACGGGATAGGTCTTGGCCGAAGTTTTGACCCGCTGCCGTCGCGTTCTGTCCAAATTCATTTTGGTTGCGCGATAGTGCCTGGCCATAATTTAAGGCAGATTCTTCACGCCCGGCGGCTGAAGCGCCCCATATTGCTTGCATACGCGCATCAGTTTGGCCCCGCCCGGTAGTGTCCATACTGGCCTGCCACGCGGCATCTTCAGGGTTTAACCCTTGGTTGCGCAGTTTTACTTCAAGCGCGCGGGATTCCTCTGCGAAAGCAGGATTTAGCCGTGACATTGCCTGGCTATACGCCGCATCTTCACCCCGCTGGCGGAAACTATTAGGGTCTTGAATTTGATCCCCTATACCTGACACATAGCGGGAATTTACGTCGTCTCCAGTACCTGATATTTGCTCTAGCTGTACTTGATTGCCGGTAGCGTTTAGGCGCTCGGCATTAACGAGGGAGCCGAGCGGCATTGCGTAATTTTTGTCAGGTACTTTACCGAAATCTTGCGCGCCGCTCCAATCTATAGGGGTGCTAAAATCGTTACGCAAACGCCCTGTGACTTCCTCACCTAATTTGCTACGCTCTAGCTGCGCGGCAATTTGCGAATCAAGCGATTCCTGCAGTTGCGGCGTTAACGTAGTGTTGGAACTCCACGTTGTAACCGGTCCGCCTGTAGCGGGGTCTATGCCCTTCCCCGCCGTCCATTCTTCAGAGCCGAAAGGCGTGTATTGATTTGCCCGATTGGCAAATGTTTGAGCCGTATTCACTTTTTCGTTAGCTATCCCCTGCTCTCTCGCAGCGGCAGCGTAGTCAGGCGGCTTAGCCTTTGAAAAAAGACCCATGTTGTTTCTCCTACGCCGGGGCCGTTACCGGCATTTCAGCAGGCACATACCATCGGCAATTATATTTGTTTATGCGCACTACAACGTAGTCTACGCTCGTTTCAAACCCATCAGGTATGCGCGCTTGCATCCAGTCCCATTCGGCGGGTAGGGTAAGCGGTTTAAATATCACAAAAACCCCCCTTTTCGGTATAGGCCATCCCAGCCTGCAAAGGTGATGCGCGAAGAAGCGCTGCCGCTCATAGAGATTGCCACAACTCGCCCTATGCCGCTAGCCCCCTGCGTAACGCTGCGCGACGTATTGCCCCCAGGCCATTCGGCATCATCCCATAGCGCAACATCCCACAACGCGCCGGATAGTGTCGGTACGATAGGCGGCGGTACGGTGTCGTAAGGAAATTGGTAATCATAGACGGCTTCTAACTTTAAATTTAACTCCCCTTGAGTGACGCCAACGGCGCGCAACATGCCAACAGTGCAATTTAGCGCATAGCCTTCCGCAATAGGCTGAAAGCTGGTAAGCACATCAAATTGCACAGGGCCTCCCGCCAACGCACCGTCACCTGGCAGTTCCGTGCCGTCCAACACCCCGTCGTAGTCCCACACACGCCCGTCTGGCGCGCCTATAAGGTACTTGCCGTTCCACGATACTGCGCAATTCACCGGTACGCCATCCCACAAACCCCACGCCTTTGTCAGCAAATTCTGGCAATATTGAGTCTGCGCGTTATCAAAAGAGTACGGCGCGATAATTTGCAAAAACCCATCAGCCGGGTATATGGCCATATTCCAAACGCGAGAGCTTTTAAACTGCGTCATCACAGGCCGCAAATACCGGCTTATCTTTGCGGTAGGAGAGTAGGTACTTGCCGCTTCAGTAGTTTCAACGCCTTTCAGCAAGTCCCGGCAATTTACAATACCGCCCGTCGATAGCAGGTACAACTCACCCCCAACGGCCAACCCTATACGGCGGGACTCGGGCAGTTCACCCACATACCACGAGCCTGCAAGCGCGAAATTGTCTACAGAGCCGGGGTCAGAGCCTTTATACACCAGCACATCGCCGCCACGACTGACGGCTATCAACAGATCATCAACCCCAATCCCGCCGTCTACCGTCCAGCTATACAGGG
>Ga0208771_1001664_pt1 | contig 11497 bp, 10 predicted proteins | sample AntAceMetag02UKX_FD_184775 | JGI IMG/M metagenome (GOLD analysis project Ga0208771, IMG submission 184775) | Saline lake microbial communities from Ace Lake, Antarctica - Antarctic Ace Lake Metagenome 02UKX (SPAdes) (version 2) | ecosystem: Environmental > Aquatic > Non-marine Saline and...
CTAAATGGAATGGCTGGGATAGCTTCAACTGTCTTCTAAGAACCGAAGCCAAGACCAGCAAGTTTTTAGAAAGGACGAAGACGGAAGCATTTCAGCCAATCATCCCTTCTTCCTGAGAGAATTTCGACCACATAAAGCCCCTGGCTAGTTTAGCAGGGGCTACTCTTTTTTATAACAGAGATATTAGATCTCTTTTTTATTGCTTTTGCTATCGGAAGGAGATGAGTTTTCAAGAACACCTTGAATGTTTTATGATGACAGTCGATTCCTCTACCGCTTTATCGGGCAAACCAACAATATCAAATCTGCGCAAGCCATAAGAAATATCTGCCTCTATCTCAATAATTTGTGAATCAAAACCAACAATGGCAGCTGAAAATACTTTTGATGCCATAATTTTGTATTTTTTACTATTTCTGAACCTTAATTCTAAAATTAAGGAAAGTCAAATTAGCAAAATTTAAAAACCCATTGCTGGGTTTTTGTATTTTATGTTTTGTTATGTGTTTTAAGACTTAGGTTCGCACTTAACACAGAAGCGCGCTTCTGGACACGCCTCTAACCGATTAATATCAATGTTCTTGTTGCATTTTTCGCATTTTCCATATTCGTTTGTCTGGATTTTTTTAAGACCCAGCTCAATGTCTTGGAGTCGGAGTTCCATTGAGTGCTCAACGGGCAAGCGGCTTAAGTATTCTTCTACTTCATCCGAGGCAACTTCCAAGCGTGAACTTCCTATTTCAGAACCGCTAAATTTTGGAAATTTTGATTTCCAATTTCCTTTAATCTTTGGATCTTTTTCAGCGAAAAGAGAAAGCTCCTCATGAAGGGCTTTTTTATTTTTTTCTAATTTTTGTTTTTGTTTTTGTATAAATTCCTTTTTCATCATTCTGTACGATTGATTAAATTAATGATTGGATCACAACAAGTAGCGAAAAAAAGTTTATTATTAGACACTGCATAACAGACACCATAACAATCAGGACCGGGAACAAGTGTTAGATAATGTAAGACAATGCCTTTGTAATTATTTTTTTGGAATGCAGCAATAGGTACCATGTTGGTTTTTCCTAATACTGCACCCAGCGTTCTTGTTTGTATCGAAAGATCCGCTTCCCAAGAGCGCATTGTTTCTTCTATCTCAGTATCTTTCGTTTCCTCACTATTTTCGGCTACAAAACCCAAAACATTGTAATCTTTTGCAGGGAAGAGATAAAGAGTAATATCATTTTTTAATTGAGAATAGAGAGTCTCTGAAGGAGTCAGATGTAAAAACGGTAGGAGTTCCTCAAGATTTAGATATTTGTTTTTTTCTGTATCTTCAATAACGATTCTAACAAATTCATTTTCAGACAAACTTAAATCTCGAAAGGCTTGAGCCACGAAAGGAAGAATTTGATCGTCATTATTTATTCTATAAGGAATCGTAGTATCTATGGCTATCAATGCGGGGGGCATCTCTGTGACGGGAGTTGGTTCAGGAGTTTCATCAACTGGGACAGGAGCTGGTGCAGGAGTTGGTTCAGGAGTTTCATCAACTGGGACAGGAGCTGGTGCAGGAGTTGGATTTTTGCGTACTTTTATATACCAATACCAGAAACCAGCGATAAGGACGATTAGCATCACGGAAGCGACAATAATTAGAGTTCTTATTTTAGATTTTTTATTTACAGAATCGGGAGAGATAGTCATTGACGGTACTGTTTGTTTCATTGCTTCTTGTACCGTGGCTGTCTTGGCTGGTGATTCTGGAGATGGTGTTGAGGATGCTCCTTGTTTAATCCTTTGAAGTAGTTGGTTCTCTTTTCTCTCTACATCTTCTTCCCTTTTCTCTCTCAATTTTTTTAACAATTCTTCTCTTTCTTTTTTTTCTTCAATTTTTTTTAGAGCTTCTTGCGCTTTTTTACTCTCTACACTTAATTCTTTTTCGTCTGTCCTTGTGTCTATTGGCTCTGCTTTTTGAGGTCCTATCTTTTCCGTTGCTCCTATTTTGTTTTTTCCGACTTCTTCCGTAGTCGTTATTTTTTCTCCATCTGGAACTTTGTTTTCTTTTAGTTTTTCTATCTCGGGGATATCAGTGGATGCCAAAGATCCTAAAAACGTATTTATTTCTTCAATTTTTTTTCTTAATAGATTTTCTCCTTCTAATACTCTATCGTAGCGAACATTAATTCGATTTTCTTCTAATCGTATTTTTCGTAACTCATCCTCTATCACCCATCGTTCTTTTTCAATCTCCGAACGAATTTTTTGCATCTTAGATCGTTCTTTTTCTACTCGCTGTTTTTCCGTATCCTCTGTCATGCTTTCTTCGGATTCAATGTATCCGACTTCTTGTTCTACTTTTCGTTCTCTATTAACTATTTCTGCTAATTTTTCTTCGACTTCTCTGCGTTCTTCTAAAATTTTATCTTTAGTCGTAGCATAATCCTTTTTCTCCACGCTCAATTGACGGATTTTTTCTTGTATCTCTATTCTCGATTTCTCTTTGTCTATCTTTTTTAACGCTTCATTAACATCTTCTATGTTTTGTTTAAGTTTTGCTTCTTTTTGAGCGAGCTGTTCGAATCCAAAATTAACCTCTCCCAAATGTTTGTCAACATTAAATTTCTTTTTCTCATAATCCCATCTTTGTTTTTCAATGGTTTCTCTTTCTTTTCCAGCTAGCTGTCTTTCTTGTTCCGCTTTCTTCCTCTGTCTTGGAGTAATGGCTGTTTTTTCTATGCCTCCAATAAATTTTATATTCTCTTCAATTTTTCTTTCGCTTTCTAAAATCGGGTCTAAATCTTTTAGGATTTTAGCTTCTTCCTTTAGATAGTAAGTTCTGTTTTCTTGCAAAGGAATTTTTTCACCCGGTATTTTTTTTAGCTCTTCTATTAATTTTTGTAATCGCTTATTTAGTTCCTCCTCTTTTTTTCGTTCTCGTTCCTCTTCGGTTCTTTTCTCTCGTTCTAGAAATTTTTTATCTTTTTCTTTTTCCATCTGCTCCTTAACCACGGATTCTCTTTCTTTGGCTCTTTTCCTTATCTTTTCCGCTATGCTTTTTTCTTGCTCCGAAATTTCTTTTGCCTTTCGAATTTTTTCCTCTCTAGCAGCTTGTTCTTTAGCAGCCTGTTCTTTGATGGCTTGTTCCTGCTCCTTAGCAGCTTGTTCTTTAGCAGCTTGTTCCTGCTCCTTAGCAGCTTGTTCTTTAGCAGCTTGTTCTTTGATAGCTTGTTCTTTGATAGCTTGTTCCTGCTCCTTAGCAGCCTTTTCTTGGGCTATTTTTGTGTCTGCTAGTTTTTTCTCTTTTGCCAATCGTTCTTTTTCCTCAAGTTCTTCTTTTTGTTTTTCAAAAAGTTTATTTTTTTCTTTTTCCCCTTGCTTTTGAGCCTGTTCATTAAAAAGTTTTCTCAAAAGCTCTTTTATCTCTAATTTGTCCACAGTTAAATCCCATTCACCTCTGGTGATGCCAGCTAAATCTTTTTTCATCGTCCTGATTGCCTCAGGAGGAATGCTTAAATTGTTTACCTCCCTATCTGCCATATGCACGACTCTGTCTCTGTTCGGACTCACTCCTTCGTTCCTATCCCCCTATTGAGAGGGTTGAACGGCAGAAGGAGAGAACAGGGAGAGAAAATAATTAAACAGTTATAATTATTTTTTTTGAGCTTGTTTTTTTGAAAGACTTATTTTCCCTTGCTCGTCAACAGAAATCACTTTTACAGAAATAATGTCTCCAAGCTTTACAACATCTTCCACTTTGTTTACTCTGAACGATTCTAATTCAGAAATATGAACTAGACCGTCTTTCCCTGGTAGGATTTCCACAAAAGCCCCGAATTCGAGAATCTTTACCACTTTGCCTTGATATAATTGTCCTACCTCCACTTCTTTTGTTATGGATTCAATCCACTCTATTGCTTTTTTAGCTGAATCCTCTTTGTCAGATCCAACGAAGACGCTTCCGTCTTCTTCGATGTCAATAGTAACTCCGCAAGTATCAATAATCTCATTAATCATTTTGCCTCCTGGTCCAATAACTGTTCCAATCTTGTCTGGGTTTATTTTAACCCGAAAAATTCTTGGAGCAAAGGGAGAAAGAGATTCTTTTGGTTCAGCTAAAGTTTTTTGGGTTGTTTCTAAAATTTGTTCTCTGGCTTTTTTTGCTCTTACCAAGACCTGCTCTATTACCTCCATATCAATACCTTTTATTTTTACATCCATCTGAATGGCTGTGATTCCTTCAGTCGTGCCGGCTACCTTAAAATCCATATCTCCGAAATGATCCTCTGGGCCTTGTATGTCTGTTAGAATTTTATAATCTTTTTCGTTTTTTGCCAAACCGATAGCAATGCCAGCCGCCGGTTTTTTAATAGGAACTCCGGCGTCCATTAGAGCCAAAGAAGAGGCGCAAACAGAAGCCATCGAACTAGATCCGTTAGACGAAAGGATTTCTGTTACTATTCTTATAGTATAGGGGAAATTTTCAGAATTGGGAATAAGCGGAAGAAGAGCTTTCTCTGCCAACATGCCGTGGCCGATTTCCCTTCTGCCCGGACCTCTAAGCGGCTTAACTTCTCCAGAGCAATAAGGAGGAAAATTATAGTGATGCATAAATCTTTTTTTGCCCCGAAACTCCATTCCTTCTATCAATTTCTCATCTCCAGGAGAGCCCAAAGTAACAACGGAGAGGGCCTTGGTTTTACCCCTTATAAAAACAGCAGACCCATGAACTCTAGGCAGAACGGCATTATCAGAATCAATGTTTCTGATTTCGTCCATTTTACGATTGTCTGGTCTTTTCTCTTTTTCAATAACATTTTTATGAAAAATATCAGTCAATTCTTGTTCAATAAAATTTTTCACATAACTAATTTTTTCTTCTCCAAAATTTTCTTTAGCAAAATCAATAATTTCTTGAGTCAATTCTTTAAGTCCATTTTTATTTTCTACAGGAGGTGACTGCATTAAAGAATTTTCTAGTTTTTCACTGAATAAATCTTTAATCTTTTTATCTATCTCTGGCTCTAATTCGGGTTCTGCGGATATTTTTTGTTTTCCGTTTTTACTGATGATTTCCTTTTGAAAGTCAATCAATTTTTTAAGGTTATCTTTTCCTAATTTTATTGCATCTGAAATTTCTTTTTCATTAATTTGGTTTGCTTGAGCTTCAATCATATTAATCAAAATTTCATTATTATCCTCTACTCCTGTTAATATTATTTCAAAGTCCTGTTCTTCTCTCTGTTTATAGGTTGGATTAATAATAAGTTCGTTATTTGTTTTGTTTATCCTGATCGGAGCTATCGGGCCGTTCCAAGGAATATCAGAAATTCCCAGAGCCAAAGAGGCAGCTAAAAGCCCTGCAATATCGGGGTCATTTTCTTCGTCAAAAGAAAAGCAGTTTATAACTACTTGAACTTTTCTTTTTAGATGAGAAGGGAAAAGGGGGCGGATAGTTCTGTCAATTAAGCGGGCAGTTAAAATTGCTTCTCCAGACGGACGGCCCTCTCTTCTCATAAATCTTGAGCCTAGAATTTTTCCAGCTGCGTAGAATTTTTCTTCAAAATCAACAGTTAAAGGGAAAAAATCCAAGTCCTCTAAATCTTGAGAAGACATAGTTGCTATAGCCATGACTAGCGTATCCCCAATTTGCACGGAAACGCTTCCGTTTGCTTGTTCTGCTAAATTGTCTATTTTTACCTCAATTTTTTTTCCTCCAATTTCTGTATCAAACTTTATAGGTTGTATCATTGTATTTTTTTTAAAAGATATTTTTCAGAATTCTTTTCCAAATCAATAAATTCGTCTGCTTTTTCTTTTACTTTTCCAGAAGTAGAGCGGCCATAAGCAATTACCTCTACTCTCTTTCCTTGGTTTTCTAAGTATTCTATAAAAGGAATAAAGTCGCCATCTCCCGAGACCAAGATAATAACATCGGCGCTTGCAGAAGCCCTGATGCCGTCAATGACAATCCCCACATCCCAATCGCCTTTTTTCGCTCCGCCATAAAATTCTTGAAGTTGTTTTTCTCTGGTTTCAATTCCTAAGGCGGTTAAGGCCTCAAAGAAAGGCTTTTCTTCCCCTGTTTTAGTTTGAATAACATAAGCGAATGCCCTAATGAGCTTTCTATCACTGATAGCTAATTTCAAAACCGCTCCAAAGTTTACCTTGGATTGATAGAGGTTTTTAGCTGAATAGTACAAGTTTTGAGTATCAATAAGAACTACAACTCGCTGGTCTTTGTGTTTTTGACTTTTCATCGCTTCTTTAATCCCAATTTTTTAATTAGGGAATTATATCTACGGATACTTTTTTTCTCAAGATATTTCAAAAGTTTTCTTCTTTTTGCCACCATTTGCAAAAGACCCCTTTTTGAATGAAGGTCTTTGTGGTGTTTTTTGAGATGAGAGAGCAGGTGTTTAATCTCTTCTGTTAAAACTGCGCACTGAACTTCAGGCGATCCAGTGTCACTTTTTTTCGTTTCGTATTCTTGAATTATTTTTCCTTTTTCTTTTGGGTTTAACATAATTTTTCTATTATATATCAAAATTGAAAAAAAGCAAACAAAAATCTACCTGTGCCCCGCGGAGGACTCGAACCTCCAACCTGTAGATTAAGAGTCTATTGCTCTGCCAATTGAGCTAGCGGGGCTTACATAAAATAAAAGCGACAGATACTCTAATATTTTTTATATCTTTTTTATATTTTTGTAAAGTTCTACATCGTAATTGTTGTATCAGGTGGTATTATTGTATCAGGTGGTATTATTGTATCAGGTGGTATTATTGTATCAGGTGGTATTATTGTATCAGGTGGTATTATTGTATCAGGTGGTATTATTGTATCAGGTGGTATTATTGTATCAGGTGGCGCAGAGGAATCCGTATCAGAAGGAATATCGCATTTAATGCTGAAAATTCCCTTTTCCCACCAGCTTTCATAAAGAGGCTTAGTCCAGTCTGTGTTTAGCCCAATTGATTGCAGGAATAAACCAACTAAGAAAAAAGATCCATAGATTACTACTATTCCAATTAAAACAGAAGTGATTATTTTTTTCGCTTGAGTGATTTTTTGTGGGTCACCAGTTGCGAGCATAAACATTCCTCCACCAATAACTAACATTAACAGAGCTAATGGCGGAGCTAATTTAAAAAAGACAAATTCAAGGATAGTTTCGATGAGAACGAAAAAATGACAGATGTTACAGGTTGGCTCTCCATGGCCTCCGCATGGGATAAGTCCGGCGGCAGAAATTTGATTAGCGATAAAGAAACAACCAATAAATAATCCGATAATTAAGATTTTAGTTCTTTTTGTCATAATTTTACCAAGGAGGATCGGCCTCGTTGTAATAATTAATAGTAAATGATTAATAATGATATAAAGCGATAATTTGCCCTTCTTCGTCCCTCATTCATCCAGGACTCCTCAAAGGACAAGAACAACTAAAACTTGTTTTATTCGCTAAGTTGTTTTAACGTGCCCCCGGAAGGATTCGAACCTTCAGTCTCCGCGTCCGAAGCGCGGCACTCTATCCAGTTGAGCCACGGGGGCGGATATTATATATATCATATGTATGTTAGCAATAGAATTGAAAAACAGCAAGATTTAGGATAGGATTAAAATAATGATTATTCCGAAACAAGTTGAATCAGTAATTGAGAAATTGGAAAAGAAAAATTTTCAGGCTTTTGTTGTCGGTGGTTGCGTTCGTGATTTGTTGCGAAAAGTTGAGCCAAACGATTGGGACATTGCTACAAGCGCCAAACCCGAAGAGATGGAGAAGATTTTTCCTAAAAGTTTTAATATAAATAAGTTTGGCACAATAACTGTTTTGATAGATAGCAAAAAAGAAAACTTAAAAGAAATAGAAATTACTACTTTTAGGACAGAAGAAAAATATACTGATAAACGCCATCCAGATAAGGTAAGTTGGGCAAAAACAATTGAACAGGATTTAGCAAGAAGGGATTTTACTGTTAATGCTATCGCCCTAGATACTAAAGGAAATTTTATTGACCCATTCAATGGACAGAAAGATTTAAAAAATAAGACTATTCGAGCAGTTGGAAAGCCAGAAGAAAGATTCCAAGAGGACGCATTACGGTTAATGAGAGCAGTCCGATTTGCTACAACCTTGAATTTCGAGATAGAGAAAAAAACTTTTTCAGCGATTAAGGAAAACGCTGGATTATTGGAATTTATTTCCAAAGAAAGAATTAGAGACGAATTTTTAAAAATTATTATGACAAAAAAGGCAATGGAAGGAATAGAGTTGCTGAGAGAGACCGGGCTTTTAAAATATATTATTCCTGAACTTTTAGAGGGGTATAAAGTAGGGCAGAACAAACATCATATATATGATGTTTACGAACATTCAATTCGCGCTTTGGATTTTGGAGCGAAACAGGGTTTTAATAAATTTGTGCGCATAGCCGCTCTTTTGCATGACATTGGCAAGCCAAGAGTTAAAGAGGGAGAAGGAGCTGATTCTACTTTTTATAACCACGAAATAGTGGGAGCGAAAATGTCTATAAAAATTTTGGATCGTTTAAGGTTCCCCAAAAAAGATTTAGAAAAAATTGTTAAACTGGTTAGATTCCATCTTTTTTATTATAACGTTGACGAAGTTCATGAATCTTCGGTTAGAAGATTGCTAAGGCGATTAGGTGCTGAGAATTTAAAGGAATTAGTTGAAGTAAGAATGTGTGATAGGATTGGTTCTGGATGTCCTAAAGCCCTTCCATATAAGCTGAGGCACTTTCAGTATGTAGCGGAAAAAGTTGCACTTGATCCGATTGACGTGCTCAAGTTGGAAATAGGCGGTAAGGAAATTATGGAAACTTTAAAAATAAAACCAGGACAAAAGATAGGAAAGATTCTCAATATTTTATTAGGTGATGTTTTGGAAAGTCCGAAGAATAATAAAAAAGTTTATTTAAATAAAAAGATAAAAGAACTTGGCAAAATTTCCGACAAAGAACTTGATAATTTGGCTAAAATTGCTAAGGAAAAGAGAAATGAAATTGTAACCAAGAGAGACGAGATGACAAAGAAGAAGTATTGGGTCTCTTAACGGGGCATAGTGTAACGGCAACATTCACGACTCGGGTTCGTGCGATTCTGGGTTCAAATCCCAGTGCCCCGACTAGTCTATTTTTATTTTAAGATTTTATGAGAAATTTTTTTGAACAAAAAAAACAAGGCGAAGTTATTATAGAAAATATTTCGCAAGAAAAGGAAGGAGAGATAGAGAGTTTGATTAGTAATTTTGAGGAAACCATTTTTGAAGAACATCAAAAACAAACAATTATTTCTATTGAAACAATTGCCAAGGGGATGTTAAGAGTTTTAACTAACAGCAGTGAAGCAGCAAAAGATTTAGCGGAAAAAATAGAGAAAGTTTTTAATGGGAAGATTTTATTTATTCATCCTAAAAAAGAGTCTTCTATCAGAGTAAGAGTCGTTTTAGGATAGTCCTTCGGGCTGACGCCCGCAGGACGACAAAAATCCTAAATTCGCATTACTCATTAAGAATTTTTAGTCGGGCCTGTAATCTAATGGCAGAATACCTCATTCGCATTGAGGAGATATGGGTTCGACTCCCATCAGGTCCACAGATTTAGTAATTGAGAATTTACTAAAATTTTCCAAGAAAGTTTGTATATATTTATTGACACAATGTATACAAACTGATATACTTTGTATATATTTATGTAAAGATGTAAACAAATTATGAATTCTGTTAAAATTGGTTCAAACATAGAGCAAAAGCAAGGATTTAAGGCTTTCGTCCCCTTCTTTTTCCCTCCAAAAGAGGGTTTTAATTTTGATCCAGAGATTTTTAAAAAAAACAATGAAGCCACTCGTTTGATCGGTAAGCTTGACGGCATAACCAAACTTCTACCAGATATTGATTTTTTTCTTTTAATGTATTTAAGAAAAGACGCAGCATCTTCGAGTCAGATTGAAGGGACCATGGCGACGATGATTGATGCGATTGAAGCAGAGATTAAAATAAAAATAGATATTCCTGAAGACGTTGATGATATCTTACATTATATCAAGGCACTTAATTACGGAATCAAGAGAGTTGAAATGGATAATTTTCCAATGGTTCTTAGATTTGTGCGAGAATTGCATAGACAGCTTATGCATAAGGCACGCGCTACTCATTTTTCTGACCCAGGAGAATTTCGTAAAAATCAAAACTGGATAGGTGGCACGAGACCAGACAACGCCCGTTTTGTTCCACCACCCATTGACGATATGCATCGGGCGCTTAGCGATTTGGAAAAATTTATACATTCAAACAATACCCTACCAACTATAATAAAGGCAGGATTGGTCCATGCGCAATTTGAAACTATTCATCCATTTTTAGATGGTAATGGCAGGACGGGTAGGATGCTTATTACCTTTTATCTTTGGAAAGAGGGCTATTTAGAAAAGCCTGTCTTATTTTTGTCATCTTTCTTTAAAAAACATCAAAAGCTATATTACGAGAAATTATTTGGTTATCACAATGGAAATGTCTCTAATTGGATTGATTTTTTTCTTGATGGTGTGATTGAAATTGCAAACGAAGCTATTGATATCGTTGACAAGATTACCTTATTGCGTAGCAAAGACACAATAAAGATTCAGAAACTCGGGAAACGTGCTTCAGAAAGCGCTAGTTTGGTTTTGCCGAAGCTTTACGGCCAGCCAATAATAAATATTAATGTTATTCAGAAATGGACAGGGTTTACTCGAGCGGGCGCCAAAACAGTTGTTGATAGATTTATCAAAATGGGCATTTTGTTGCCGAAAAATAAGGATAAAAGATATGGACAATCCTACATATACAAAGAATATATAGAAGTTTTCAATGGTAATGAATAGAAAGAATAAATCGCGTTAACCATATCTATTCTATCTTTGCCCATAATAAGAAAATTGAGAGCTGACATCATTCCCACTCTCAACAGAACGTATGTCCCTCTCTAACCCCTACCAAGCCATTAATTCCCATATAATTTAGTTCCAACTGAATCTCACGTAGTCCACAGTCGGACAGCCAAGTTTTTTAAAACAAGAGTTTTCCACAGGATATCTCTTGACATAGTTAATGATTGTGGTAATCTGATACCACAGATTATTAATATTAGTTTTATGTCTAAAAATCTTAAAAAATTTGGTAGGACATTAAAAGAATTAAGAATACAAAAAGGGCTAACCCTAAGAAAGGCGTCCCGGTTGGCGGATTATGATCCAAGTAATTGGAGCAAAATTGAACGAGGCAAAATTTCTCCCCCATCCGACGAAAGAGTTCTAAAAAATTGGGCAAAAATTTTAGGTTTTCCAAGCAAATCAAGTAAGATACAAGAGTTTATTGATGCGGCAATGATAGCTCAAGGGATAATTCCTCAAGACATTTTATCCCAAGCGAATGCGGTTAAGTATCTGCCTGCTTTTTTCAGAACCGTTCGAAATAAAAAACCAACAAAGGAAGAGATAGACCGATTGATAG
>Ga0208771_1001668_pt1 | contig 11461 bp, 7 predicted proteins | sample AntAceMetag02UKX_FD_184775 | JGI IMG/M metagenome (GOLD analysis project Ga0208771, IMG submission 184775) | Saline lake microbial communities from Ace Lake, Antarctica - Antarctic Ace Lake Metagenome 02UKX (SPAdes) (version 2) | ecosystem: Environmental > Aquatic > Non-marine Saline and Alkaline...
GCTAATTCTTCGGCAACATTAATAATAATTGTTTGTGTTCCACCAACTCCTCCATTTTTCATGGTATTAGGATTGTATGACAGTTTTTCGTTATTATCGTAGATTGATATTTTTGACATTATATTTCCTCAATTAATTTCCAAAATTGTTTTTGACTGTTTACTTTCTCTTTTATTTCATCATAATTTTTATTGTAAAATCTATATTCAAGAAAATGGTAGGCAGGGTTAGGAATTATTCTTATCCATTTTCTAAATTTTAAGAACCATTTGATTTTTAATGAATAAATGCCTTTTGTCAGATATGCATAAATGTAAGGATGGCAGGACATTTTCAGATAAGATTCGTTTTGTTCCTGTAAAAGATATTTAATACTATTTTCAATTTCATCAACTAAAATAATGCTTGCTTTTATTTCTCCGGTTCCTTGACAGGTAGGGCATTTTTCAAGAATTTTCTCATTCATTTCGGGACGTACACGTTGACGTGTAATTTGAATCAATCCAAATTTTGAAGGAGGAAGTATTGTGTGTTTTGCATGATCGGTTCTCATCTCTTCCGTCATAGTTTCAAACAAATTTCTCCTGTTTTCTTTATCATGCAAATCAATAAAATCAATAACAATTATTCCGCCCAAATCTCTTAAACGAAGTTGCCTGGCAATTTCTTTAGCTGCAATAATATTAACATCAAAAGCATTGGTTTCCTGATTGTTTTCCGATTTTAAACGATAACCACTATTTACGTCAATAACATGTAATGCTTCGGTATGCTCAATAATTAAATAAGCACCATTTTTCATGCTAACTTTTTTCCCGAAGGAATTTTTTATCTGTTTAGAAACACCAAAATGTTCAAAAATTGGAGTTTTACCTTTATAATATTTAATAATATTTACTTTTTCGGGAGCAATAGTTTTGATATAATTTTTTGTTTCTTCAAACAATTCATGATTATTAATATAAATATTGTTAAAAGACTCATTTAACAGGTCTCTGAGAATTGTTGAAGTAAGGTCTAGTTCGCTATAAATTTTTTGGGGAGCTTTTGCTGAAGCTAATCTCTTTGAAGCAGAATTCCATTTTTTCACAAGGTCTTCTAAATCTGCAACAAGTTCTGCAACTTTTTTGTTTTCGGCAACAGTGCGAATAATTACACCAAAATTATTGGGTTTTATACTTTGAACAAGTCGTTTCAGACGTTTTCGTTCATCAAAATTTTTTATTTTTTGAGAAATAGAAATTCTATTTGAAAACGGAACTAAAACCAAATATCTACCGGCAAAAGCAATTTCTGTAGAAATTCTCGGACCTTTGGTTGAAATTGGTTCTTTAGCAATTTGAACTAAAAGCTGTTGGTTGGGATTTAGAACACTAGTGATTTTTCCGTTTTTCTGAATATCACTTTCGCTATTGAAATTTTCTATTGAAAGTTGACTGTTTTTACCAGAAAGGGCAAATTTTATAAATTTATTCAATGATTTGATTTGCGGACCTAAATCAAGATAATGCAAAAAAGCATCTTTTTCATATCCAACATTAACAAATGTAGCATTTAGCCCGGGAATAATCTTTTTGATTTTTCCAAGATATAAGTCTCCTACTGAAAAATTGTTATCGCTTTTTTCTTTATGAAGTTCAACAAGATAGTTGTCTTCAAGTAAAGCAATAACAACTCCTGAAGAATTTGAATCAATAATCAAATCTTTATTCACAAACAGACAATTTTAATAAGTTTATTCATTGAAAATAATCAATGATGCATCCAATAGAAGCTACGGGTTTGTTTTAAGGTGGAATAAAATCTTTATTTCATAATGCCAAGCAAAACAGAATATGACTTAACAATACTACAATATCTTGTACAAAAATTAATAATATTTATTTCTTCTTGTGCCTGTTCTTCCTAAGTCTTTTTTTACGTTTATGTGTAGACATTTTATGTCTTTTTCTCTTTTTTCCGCTTGGCATTATGATATAAATTTTATAATTTTCTTATGCTAAAAAATAATTAACTTTTCTGAACTTATTATATTTTAAAACCCGCATCAGAATTTTAAAGTTCAGCTATTTAAAATGTTTTTCTAATTAGAAAAAAATTATTTTACCTTGCTTTTTACTTCGTTAACGAAAACTTTTGCAGGCTTGAAAGCTGGAATATTATGAGCAGGAATAATTATAGTTGTATTTTTTGAAATATTTCTTCCTGTTTTTTCAGCTCTTTTCTTAACTATGAAACTACCGAAACCTCTTAAATAAACATTTTCTCCACTTGATAATGATGATTTTACTGATTCCATTAACGCTTCTACGATTGTTTGAACAGCAACTTTTTCGATTCCTGTTTTGGTAGCGATTTCTGCTACAATTTCTGCTTTTGTCATAATTTAAAAATTTTTATTAATTTATATAATTATTTATGGTTTATTATAATCAGGCTGCAAATATAAATTTTTTTATTTAAATATCACGAAATTATAAAAAAAATTATGAAAAATTATTTTTATGCATAATTGCATATTCAGTAATTATCCTTTTTCTTCTTTGTCTTTATTTTTATTGTAATTTTGCATGCAAAATATTTATTTAAAATTTATTTTAGAATTTGTCAAATTTGAGATATTTTTTATATCAATTTGACTCTCAAAAGAATATTCTGATATGAATAAAGAAAAAGAAAATTCAAAATTATTTCATGATTTTCCAGCAATATCAAAGCAAGAATGGGAAGACAAAATACATGTCGATTTAAAAGGTGCCGACTATGAAAAAAAACTTGTTTGGAAAACTTCTGATGGTTTTAAAGTAAAACCGTATTACCGAGCCGAAGACCTTGAAAATATTAATCATCTTAACACTTTGCCAGGAGAATATCCTTTTGTCAGAGGAAATAATTCTGAAAATAATGACTGGGAAATTCGTCAGGATATTGAAGTTAAAAACATTTCGAGTGCAAACAAAATTGCTCTGAAAGTTATTGATAAAGGTGTTGAAGCTATTGGCTTCAAAATAAAAAACTTTGATGATGCAAAACAAATGTCACAACTTTTAAAAGGAATTATTCTTGAAAAAACTCCCATACATTTTGTTTCTGCTTTATCTTATCCAAAATTAATGAAATTATTTTGTGAGGAAGTAAACAGGCAAAAAGCAGATGCTTCAAAAATCAAAGGTTCGTTTAATTTTGACCCGATATCATATTTTGTCCATAAAAATAAATTTAACAAAACAAAAGATAAAGATTTTGAAGAGCTTGCTATTCTTTTTAAAGAAATATCTGAAAAGCTGCCTAATTTCAAAATAATAAATATTAATGGTCAGGATTTTCACGATGCCGGTGCTTCAATTGTTCAGGAAATTGCTTTCACGCTGGCTTCAACAAACGAATATCTCGCAAATCTTACAAAAAACAATTTAAGTGTTGATGATATTGTACCAAAAATGCAATTTACTGTTGCAGTAGGTTCAAATTATTTCATGGAAATTGCAAAACTAAGAGCAACACGTTTGTTATGGTCAAAAATTGTTGAACAATATAAACCTAAAAATAAAGACAATTCTAAAATCTTGATACATGTTTTAACTTCTGTTTGGAATAAAAGCATTTATGACCATTACGTAAACCTACTTCGAACAACAACCGAGGCAATGTCAGGAATAATTGGCGGTTGCGACTCCTTAACAGTACTTCCTTTTGATATTACTTATAAGGATTCTGATGAAATTTCAAGAAGAATTGCAAGAAACCAACAAATTATTTTAAAAGAGGAATCTTTTTTCGATAAAGTCGCCGACCCTTCAGCAGGTTCATATTATATTGAAAACCTTACGGATTTAATTGCAAAAAATTCTTGGGAACTTTTTAAAGTAGTTGAAGAATTAGGAGGATTTGTAAAAGCAATTGATTTTATTAAAGAAAAAATTGAAAAAAGTTGCTTGCAAAAAGATGAAGATATTGCTAAAAGAAAAATAAATATTTTAGGAACAAATCAATATCCAAACCTTAATGAAAACATGCTCGACTCAATGAAGGAGGCGCCAAAAAAAGATAAAAGAAATTTAAAAAAATACAGAGGCGCCGAAGCTTATGAGAACTTGCGTTTAGCTACAGAAAAATTTGAAAAACTTAATGGCAAAAGACCATCAGTATTTTTGTTTACGATGGGAAATCTCGCTATGCGTAAAGCAAGAGCAACTTTCGCAACTAATTTCTTTGGTTGTGCCGGATATAAAATTATTGATAACACAGGCTTTAAGGCTATCGAAGATGGTGTTGAAACGGCATTAAAATCAGAATCCGAAATTATTGTCATCTGCAGTTCCGATAAAGAATATGCAGAAATTGTTCCTCCAATTTCAAAAGCTTTAAAAGAAAAAAACAAAAACATAAAAGTGATTGTTGCAGGTTACCCGAAAGAAATTATTGAGAATCTTACAAAAGCCGGTGTGGATGATTTTATTCACGTCAGAACAAATGTTTTGGAATGCTTACAAAAATATCATAATTTATTAGGAATAAATTTTTAAGAGAAAAAAACACAAAATCACAATATTATAATGAGACCTAATTTTAAAAATATAGATTATAAACCTCTATCAAATTCAAATAAGAGTTTTAGTGAAAAAAGTAAAGAAGCAGGATTAATTAAAGACTGGAAAACACCTGAGCATATTCCTGTAAAATCTGTTTATAATTCTGATGATTTGAAAAAATTTGAACATTTGAATTATGCTGCAGGTATTCCTCCATATTTGAGTGGACCATATTCTACAATGTATGTAATGCGACCATGGACAGTTCGTCAATATGCAGGTTTTTCTACTGCTGAAGAATCGAATGCTTTTTACAGAAGAAATCTTGCTGCCGGTCAAAAAGGATTGTCAATTGCTTTTGACCTTGCAACACACCGTGGCTATGATTCAGACCATAAAAGAGTTACCGGAGATGTAGGAAAAGCAGGTGTTGCAGTTGATTCAATTCTTGACATGGAAATACTTTTCTCTCAAATTCCTTTAGATAAAATGTCTGTTTCTATGACTATGAACGGTGCAGTTTTACCTGTGCTGGCATTTTATATTTTAGCTGGACTTGAACAAGGTGTTCCCTTAGATCAATTAACAGGAACAATACAAAACGACATTCTAAAAGAGTTCATGGTTAGGAATACTTATATTTATCCACCTATTCCTTCAATGAAAATTATCGCTGATATTTTTGAATTTACTTCACAAAAAATGCCCAAGTTTAATTCAATAAGCATTAGCGGTTATCATATGCAGGAAGCCGGAGCTACTGCCGACCTTGAGCTTGCCTATACTCTTGCCGATGGATTAGAATACTTACGTGCCGGAATAAAAACAGGTATGAATATTGACACTTTTGCTCCACGTTTGTCTTTCTTTTGGGGAGTCGGCATGAACCATTTTATGGAAATTGCTAAATTGCGCGCTGCCCGACTGCTATGGGCAAAAATTGTTAAACAGTTCAATCCGAAAAATCCAAAATCTATGGCTTTGAGAACACATTGCCAAACATCGGGTTGGAGTTTAACTGAGCAAGACCCTTTTAATAATGTTACAAGAACTTGTGTTGAAGCAATGGGTGCAGTTCTCGGACACACTCAGTCCTTACATACAAATGCTCTTGACGAAGCTATTGCTTTGCCAACAGATTTTTCAGCCCGAATTGCCCGAAACACTCAAATTTATATTCAGGAAGAAACAAATGTTTGTAAAGTTGTTGACCCATGGGCAGGCTCTTATTACATTGAATCTCTTACCAACGAATTAGTTCATAAAGCATGGAATCTAATTCAGGAAGTCGAAAAATTGGGTGGAATGGCTAAAGCAATTGAAACAGGAATCCCTAAAATGAGAATTGAAGAAGCCTCAGCACGAAAACAGGCAAGAATAGATTCGGGAATAGATAAAATTATTGGTGTTAATGAATATAAACTGGAAAAAGAAGACCCTCTCGAAACTCTTGAAGTTGACAATTCTCTCGTTAGAGAATCTCAAATAAAACGTTTGGAAAAATTACGTTCCGAAAGAAATGAAGATGAAGTTATAAATGCATTAAATAATATTACAAAAGCATGTGAGACAGGAAAAGGAAATTTGCTTGAATTAGCTTTGGAAGCAGCAAAAAAACGAGCAAGTTTGGGAGAAATTTCTTTTGCATGCGAAAAAGTTTTTGGTAGATATAAAGCAGTGATACATTCAATATCTGGAGTTTTTTCATCAGAATCCAAAGATGATGAAACGTTTAAAAAAGCTTGCGAAATGGCTGATAAGTTCGCAAAAATGGAAGGTCGTCGTCCAAGAGTGATGGTTGCTAAAATGGGTCAGGATGGTCATGACAGGGGAGCTAAAGTAGTTTCTACAGGCTATGCCGACATTGGTTTTGATGTTGACATTGGACCCTTATTTCAAACCCCTGACGAAACTGCTCGACAAGCAGCCGAAAATGATGTCCATATTCTTGGAGTATCAAGTTTGGCAGGAGGTCATAAAACTTTGGTGCCTCAGGTTATTGAAGAACTAAAAAAACTCGGAAGAGAAGATATTCTTGTTAATGTTGGAGGTGTTATCCCTCATCAGGATTATGACTTTCTCTACAAAGCCGGTGCAGTAGCAATTTTTGGTCCCGGAACTATAATTGCTGAAGCAGCTATTAAAATGCTCGAAATTCTTATTGAATCAAGGAAATAATTTATGAAAAAATCTATTTTATTATCAATTGCATTAATTCTGTTTTTAAGTTTATCTCTGAAATCACAAGAACAGAAAAAATATTCAGGGAAATATATTAACGGTATAACAGAACCTGCTGAGGCAACCTACTCTTATTATGATAGTCAGAATAATCTCGGTAAGATAAAACATGGCAGTTTCAGATATTCTGTTAAATCAAAAAATAAAAATTCCAGATTTTACCAAAATATTAATGGCAGCTTTGTTCATAATTTTAAAAATGGAACATGGAATTACAAATTAAATTTCAGAGATTATTATAAAACTGCTGATGATTTTTACGAAACAGGTGTTATCTCTTTAATTGCTAATTACAAAGATGGAATCCCTGATGGAAAATGGACTTTTCAATCAGTCATCAAAAAGAGAAAAAGACTTTCTAAAGGTGCAAAAATTGAGTGGGGCAGATATTTGCCTGAAACTAAATTCAATATGCAAATTAATTTTAAAAACGGAATTCTTGTTGACTCTGTAAAAATTTATTCTTCCGATGGTGTTGAACTTGAAGGAATTTTTGACAAAAAAGGTTTCTTTGATAAAAATTGGATATATAAAAAAGGTAATATTGAAGAAATTACTGAATATGCTCACGGTTTGGAAAATTCAATTACAACAAAAAATATCCTTGACGGAAAAACAATAAACACAAGCATCTTCGCTGACGAAATAAAAAGAATGGAAATTTATAAGTCTGCAAAATCTGTTGGCGAACTTCCTTTTACTATTGAAACTACTTCGTTAGTAAAAAACAAAAACCTTTATCTTGTTAAAATGATTTTAAATAAGATTTACAATGATTCATATTTTATTTACAAATACATACCCGGCGATAAATCTTATTATTTTAAAGGAACCAATTTTGTTTTTGATGTAAAAGGAGCTTATGAGCTTAGCTTCAGCAATAAAATTACAAACGCTCAAATTCAAAAGTTAATGGAACTTAACAAAGTAAAAAACAAAATTGATAACATTAACAACTTAAGTCAGAAATTGTTAAAAACACCTAATTTGCAGGAAACTACTAAAAACAGGATAAAAACAATAAATTATAATACATCCAAAGTAAAAAAAATTATTTGTTTAACAAGCTTTGTTATCAATCAACTTGATGTAAAAGATGGTATTAAAAATGCTAAAATAAATTGCAATAAAAAGCATTTTGCAAAAGTTGATTTACCTGAATTTAAAACAAAAGAAGAAGCCATTGATTATTTTATCGACCAAAGTAAAAAATTACTGAGAGAATCTGAAAGTCATTATGAGTATATAATAAAGGAATAGAATATCTTTCAAAATTGATAAAATCTTAATTTGAAACCAGCGTCCCGATATTTTCACCTGAAACAACTTTTTTCAAATTCCCCGAAGTGTTCATATCAAAAACTAATATTGGCAATTTATTTTCCTTGCAAAGAGCAAAGGCAGTAAGGTCCATGATTTTTAATTCTTTTTTTAAAGCTTCATCAAAAGTCAACTTATCGAATTTTATAGCATTAGGTTCTTTTTCGGGATCGGCATTATAAATTCCATCAACTCGGGTTCCTTTAAGAATTACCTCAGCTTTAATTTCAACTGCTCTTAAAGCTGAAGCTGTATCGGTAGTAAAATATGGATTTCCGGTGCCTCCACAAATTATTACAACTTTTCCGTTTTCGAGATTTTTGATTGCTTTCCGGCTGCTCATAGGTTTACAAATCTGCTCAATTGTTATTCCTGAAAGAAGCTCTGTTTTGACATCAATTTTTTCTAAAGCAGACTGGAGTGCCATACTGTTAATCACTGTTGCCAACATTCCCATATAATCACCCTGAACGCGGTCAATTCCTTCGGCTGTTCCTTGAATTCCTCTGAAAATATTTCCTCCTCCAATAACAATTGCAACTTCAACATTTTCTGTTGTAACTGATTTTATTTCATTAGCAAAATCCGATAATCTGTCAGGGTCAATTCCGTAGTCTTTACTACCCATCAAAGATTCGCCACTTAATTTTAAAAGGACTCTCCTGTATTTCATATTTATAATTTTTCTGTAAATTTAATAGATTTTATTTTAGAACTAAAATAAAATATCTATTTTATTCAAAGCTAAAGAAAAAGAGCTTTCTACAATTCCAAACCATCAGCAACTAATTCCGCAATATCGAAATTAAAAACTTCATCTTCTTTGTTTTTGTATTTCAAACCATCAGTCATCATAACCATACAAAACGGGCAAGCTGTTGCAATAATATCAGCTTTTGTTTCAAGAGCTTCTTCTGTTCTTTCGATAAAAATTTCTTTATCCCCTTTTTCGCATTCTTTAAACATTTGTCCACCACCGGCACCGCAACATAAAGCATAGCTTTTATTCCTTTTCATTTCTACTTTTGTTGAAGGAATTGCATTAAGTACTTTTCGTGGTGCTTTATACTCACCATTTGCTCGACCCAGATAACATGGGTCATGAAAAACAATTGTTTTATCTTTAAACTTTTGAGAAGTAATTTTTAATTTTCCTTCCTTAATGAAATTATTTAGAAACTGTGTGTGATGAATTACTTCATATTTTCCTCCAAGGTCAGGATATTCATTAAGAAAAGTATTAAAATCATGAGGGTCGCAAGTAATTATTTTTTTCACTTCATACATATTAAAAATTTCAATGTTCTGAAGTGCTTGCATCTGAAAAAGCATTTCATTGCCGGCTCTTCGTACAATATCACCCGAATCGGTTTCTTCAGTACCAAGAACTGCATAATCAACATCTAAATATTTTAAAATTTTTGCAAATGCACGGGTAACCTTTTTATATCTGTCGTCAAATGCTCCAGCACTACCAACCCAAAAAAGATATTCAGGCTTTTTGCCTTCATTAAATTTGTCGGCTAAAATTGGAATTTCAAGTTCATCAGCCCACAGCATTCTGTCTTCCGGAGAATATTGCCAGGGAGCACCGTTGTTTTCTATGTTTGTAAAAACAGCATTCAACTCGGCAGGTGCGGCAGCTTCTTCCATAACCAAATATCTTCTTAAATCTAATATCAAAGAAGGATGATTAATGTTTATCGGACATTCCTGAGCACAGGCATTACAAGTCGTGCAAGCCCAAATCTCTTCTGCCGAAACATAATCTTTAATAAATGATTTATTATCTGAAAATTCTTTATTTTTAATTAAACCAGGAGCTTTTTCTTTCATACGTGCTCGTAAATCCATCATCACTTTTCTTGGGGAGAGCATTTTTCCTGTGATGTTTGCAGGGCAAACAGCAGTACATCTACCACATTCAGTACAAGCCAAGGAATCAAAATAATTTTTCCAGCTCACATCTTCAACATCTAAAACTCCAAAACGTTCTATAGCTTCACTTTCTCCTTCCGGCGGGTCAGCAAAAGCAGCATCAGGGTCGAGCATTAATTTTACTTCTTTTGTTACATTTTCCATATTGCTCATATATCCCAATGGTTCCAAGCGACTCAGAAAAACATTCGGGGCAGACATGAAAACATGAAAATGCTTGGAATAAGGAAGAATATTTGCAAAAAGAAAAATCAATAAAATATGTGACCACCAATTCACTTCATGAAGAATATGAATGCTATGATGTGACATTCCTGAAAACCATTGAGCAATAATTGCACTTATCGGAAAAACACCCTTATAATCTTCAGGATTTAATGCAATATAAAAAGCATTCATTCCTAACAAAGAAATCATTAACAACAAAATGAGAGTCAAGGCGAAGTTTGCATCCTGATGTGAAATATGTTTCATTTCAATTCCGCTGAAACGCGGAACATTCAGAAATAATCTTCTGAAAAGGAACACAATTATTGAAAGTAAAATTAAAAATCCATAGATATCTCCAAGAGCAAATATCACATCATAAACAGGTCCCATAAAAGACAGAATTCTTTCTGTTCCGGTAATTCCATCAATTATCATTTCGAGGCTTCCAACAAGTATCACGATAAATCCCCACAATATTATAGCATGTAAAAATCCTAAAACAGGACGCCTAAAAATTTTTGATTGCAAAAGAACAACCTTAATGGTTAAAACTATTCTTTTCCAAAAATCTTTAATAGGAAAATTTGCTTTAGTAAGTTTAAAAAAAGAAATTACTCTTAATGTTGTGTATCCGAAAACTCCCAATGTTATAAGTATCGAAATACTAAAAATGATTTGTTTTAGCATAGGTTTTATTGATTTTTAAATTCAGCACAATAATAATAAATTGAATCTAATATTAAAATGATTAAAACTATTAATTTTTGAAATAAGTATGGATTACTTAGATTTAAGTTAAGAATAAGACTTAATTTTTGATACTTGGATAATATTACATCTAAATCACCACCAATTTAAAATCGTATCTTTGATTATCAATATAAACTCTCAGTAAATATATCCCTTTTGATTTATGTGGAATTTTAATTTGCACATTAGCTGATGGATAAATTAGGTCAACTTCCCTATTATCAATCATCCTCCCAGTTATATCAAATATTTCATATTGTAATTTTTCGAGATTATTGATATTATTAAATGAAAATGTAAATTTTCCATTATTTGGATTTGGATAAATAATGATATCTGGATTACCTAAATGTGTCTTAAAAGCGTTTAACTCAAAAACATCAAGCAATTTGATGGTTATAATCGCAGAATCTGAAAGATTAACTAAGTTATTATCATTAACTCTTACTTTTATATAAAGCAAACTGTCA
>Ga0208771_1001669_pt1 | contig 11457 bp, 8 predicted proteins | sample AntAceMetag02UKX_FD_184775 | JGI IMG/M metagenome (GOLD analysis project Ga0208771, IMG submission 184775) | Saline lake microbial communities from Ace Lake, Antarctica - Antarctic Ace Lake Metagenome 02UKX (SPAdes) (version 2) | ecosystem: Environmental > Aquatic > Non-marine Saline and Alkaline...
CTTAATTATAATGTTATTGTGATAAAAAATAGTAAAGGGTGACCGTTACCCCCAAATTATAACTTATCTATACTATAATCAAGTACTTATAAAAACGGCACCAACCTAATCGTCTACCAGTGCCTAAATTTACAGCGAAAATCACTCCTTTTGATAGATCGAAATTTATTGTAACTTGCTTAATCCCAATGGCCGGGCTCTAATGGGACGGGCTCTAAGTATTTGAAATAGCTGAAAAAATTTGTTTTAGTCATTCGGATAAACCCAAAAGATTTTACATTCTTGATACCATCATTATATGGAGATCCCTTGGAGTAATGAAGCATCCGAAAATATTTGGTTTTTATGTTGACACGCCTCCGTTGCGGTGCGATAGTTATGCTAACAATACCCGCCAAGCCTATGACCTTTGGTTATGCTCAAATCGGCGGGTTACTCTTTTCCGGGGGAAGTCATGAGCTACAACAAGCCTCCCCGGACCTACGAAGAGCAGCTTGCCATCCTTGAATCCCGTGGTCTGGTGGTTGTCGACAGGGCGACTGCCCTTCATCGTCTTGGGCACCACAACTATTATCGCATCTCCGCCTATCGTTTCACCTTGACTGAATCTGGAAATCCGGATCGCTTTCTCCCCGGTACAACGTTTGAACAGTTATGGAGTCTCTACTGCTTCGACCGGCAACTCCGATTGCTGGTCACCGAAGCCGTCAAAAGGCTTGAGATATCAGTCCGTACTAATTGGGCTTACGTACTTGGTCGTGGCTATGGTGCGATGGCTTACGAGAGACCATCTGTATTTCGAAATCCTCAGCGCCACACTAATGCTCTAGGCAGACTGGATGAAGAACTCGGCCGTAGTCATGAAGCTTTTGTAGCGCATTATCGCCGGAAGTACGGCATGACAAGGCCTCCAATATGGGCAGCCTGTGAAGTGATGTCCTTCGGATTGCTCAGCCGGTTTTACGAAAATATCCGACATATACGGGATAAAAAGGTCATATCGCGAATCTATGACCTAACTCCTGAAAATCTAAAATCCCTTCTGGAACACTCCGTTTATGTACGGAATCTCTGTGCGCATCATGGGCGCCTATGGAACCGGCGCTTCACGATTACAATGAGTCTTCCAAAGCGCCAACCAGCCGCTCTCGTAACGAGCCTGAATCCAAAGGAAAACCGGCGAGTATACAACACCATTACCTTATTGTCCCATATCGTTGATATAGTAGAGCCGGAGAACAACTGGAAGTACCGGATATTGGCGTTACTGCGGTCCCAAGTAGTACCCGTAACACAACATATGGGTTTCCCTGATGACTGGGAAAATTGCCCGATCTGGAAAGGCGCGGTGTAAAACCTCGATAGGTGATATAAGATGAATATTTAGCGGTTAAAACAATTGGCACCAAGTATTTCTCACCATCCGATACGACAGGTCCGATTGTGCTCCACTATTATGCTCCGGCATTGAATTTGATCTGAAAGCGGATTTCGTGCTGGTTGACCAGAAACTGATAAGACGAATGATCAATAAGTAAGCCTGGAGAGACAGAGAAATATGAAAGCACCGGATAAAGTCAAACGGCTAATAGAAGTATTCGATCGGAATCTGGCGGCTTATAAAAGCTCAGGTTACAAGGAAGCCAACGTCCGTTCCGAGTTTATCGACCCTTTCTTTGAAGCCCTGGAGTGGGATGTCTATAACAAGCAGGGATACGCCGAGGCGTACAAGGACGTCATCACCGAAGACGCCATCAAAATCGGCGGTGTCACCAAGGCCCCGGATTATTGTTTCCGCATCGGGGGTGCCCGCAAGTTTTTCGTGGAAGCCAAGAAACCGTCGGTCGATATAAAAAGTGATATCAGCCCTGCCTACCAGCTCCGCCGCTACGCCTGGTCCGCCGGACTCCCCCTCTCGATCCTGACCGACTTTGAAGAGTTTGCCGTTTACGATTGCCGGATCCGCCCCCAGCTCAAGGATAAATCCGGAAAGGCCCGGGTTATCTATCTCACCTACCGGGATTATATCGATAAATGGGAAGAGATCAGTTCCATCTTCTCGAAAAAGGCGGTTCTGGAAGGATTTTTCGATAAATATGTTGAATCGAAAAAGAAGAGATCCACCCAGGAAGTGGACGCGGAATTCCTCAAAGAGATTGAGAACTGGCGTCTGCTCCTCGCCCGGAATATCGCCCTGAGAAATTCTGCGTTAGGAACCAGAGAGATCAACTTCGCCGTCCAGAGGACGATTGACCGGATCATCTTCCTCCGTATCTGCGAGGATCGGGGGATTGAATCTTACGGTCAACTCCAGGCACTCCTAAACGGCGCAAATATCTATGAACGCTTGCGGAAGATATTCCGGTCCGCCGATGAAAAATACAACTCCGGCCTCTTTCATTTTCACCGGGAGAAAGATTTAGTAACGCCTCCCGACGAACTGACGCTCGGTATTAAAATTGACGACCGGGTCTTGAAGGAGATCTTCAAGCAACTATATTACCCGGATAGCCCGTATGAATTCTCAGTCCTGGGGGCGGATATTCTCGGCCATATCTACGAGCAGTTCCTGGGGAAAGTCATTACTTTGACTAAAGGTCATCAGGCGAAAGTGGAGGAGAAGCCGGAAGTCCGGAAAGCCGGCGGAGTATATTACACGCCCACATATATCGTCGATTATATCGTAAAAAATACCGTCGGCAAACTCTGCGAAGGCAAGCCTCCGAAAAAGATAGAAAAACTCCGGATTCTCGATCTCGCCTGCGGTTCCGGATCATTCCTGATCGGCGCCTACAACTACCTGAACGACTATCACCGGGATTGGTATCTCGATAATCTTATCCCTCAGCTTGGTCATGAAGGCTACATCTCCATGACCGCCCTGAGAAAATACGTCCCCGGCAAGAAACCCGAGATGCCGATCTATCAGGGAAAGGGTGGCCAATGGTATCTCACCACCCGGGAGAAGAAGCGGATTCTGCTTAACAACATCTATGGAGTCGATATCGACAGTCAGGCGGTGGAAGTAACCAAGCTTAGCCTCTTGCTCAAAGTCCTGGAGAATGAAAATCAGGACACACTGGAGAAACAAATGAAACTTTGGCGGGAGCGGGCGCTCCCGGATCTGGGCAATAACATCAAATGCGGAAATTCCCTTATCGGCCCGGATTTTTATGATGGAGAGCAGTTGACCTTACTGGATGACGAGGAACAATTCCGAATAAATGTTTTCGATTGGAACGCCGAATTCCCTGAAATTATGCAAAAAGGTGGCTTTGATGCCGTAATCGGTAATCCGCCGTATGTCAGACAGGAGAGACTTGGTGCATTATTTAAGGACTATGCAAAAAGCCAGTTTAGCACATTTGCACCCGCAGCTGATCTTTATATCTATTTCGTAGAACGGGCACATAATTTTCTGCGTGTAAATGGTTATTTCGGTATGATCTGTTCAAATAAGTTTATACGTGCAAAATATGGGAAACTACTTAGAAATTTTTTATCAACCAATACTATATTGCAAAAGATTGTAGATTTTGGTGAATTGCCTGTATTTCAAAATGCGGCAACTTTTCCAGCTATATTTCTTACACAAAAACAAACGACCCGTCAGCAGAAGTTCTTATATGCTCCAATTAAAAATCTTGAATTTCAATCAATCGAAGAAGAAGTGAAAAAGATAGGAATTCAGCTTGATAACTTTGCCATTGAAGATGGCAACTGGACGTTGGCCCCGAAAGAAGAAGTTGCTGTGCTAAAAAAAATGAAGAAAAGAGGTGTGATATTTCGTGAGTATATAGATGGGGAAATATATCGTGGCATATTAACCGGGCTAAACAAGGCATTTATAATAGATTTTCAAACCAAAGTGAGACTGATAGCCGAAGATCCAAGAAGTGCTGAACTTATTAAACCCTTTGTAGTAGGAGATGATGTGCGAAAATATCATATCAACTGTCGTGATCGCTATTTGATATTAATACCAAAGGGTTGGACTAAATTGAACTCAAACTCGACGACAAATGCTTTGAAATGGTTTAAAGAAAATTATAAAGCATTGGCAGCATTTTTAGAACCATTCACAGTGGCGGCACAAAAACGACGTGATAAAGGAGATTATTGGTGGGAGTTGCGCGCTTGTGATTATTATAATGATTTTAATAAAAAGAAATTAGTTTGGCCTGAAATCGCGAAAGAAAGCAGGTTTGCTTATGATAGACAAGGAATATATTTAAATAAGACGTGCTTTTTTTCACCCTGTAAAGATTTGTATTTGTTAGCTATTCTAAATTCAAAAATTGTTTGGTTTTTTCTCAAAAAGTTATGTTCAGTATTAGGAGATGCTGACAAAGGTGGAAGATTGCTTCAGCAAAAAATTTATATTGAGCAGATTCCAATCCCAAAACTTGATCTTGCAAATTCTATAGATGAAGAAAGCCATAAACGAATAATTAGATTGGTTGAAAAAATATTAGACTTAAATGAGAGATTGGCAAAGGTGAATACTCCAACAGCCAAAACCCAACTCGATCGCCAAATCAAAGCCACCGACAACCAAATCGACCGGCTTGTTTATAAGTTGTATGGATTGACTGAGAAAGAAATTGAGATAGTTGAAGGATCAATTAGGGAATAAGGCCGAGGATTTTAAATATGCTCACGTATTATGAACAAGAATTTTGGAATAATTTAAAAGAAGAGAATATTAAACCGATTGATGTTTTATTGAAAAATAATTGTGACTTAGCTGCAGCAAAATTGATTTTTTCAGTCGTTGATACATTAGCAGGATTTTCTTATGGTCGACTTTCTCAAGAGGGAAAAGTCCGAAAATCGTTTATAAAATTTTTAGAGAAGTATAGCACCCAATTTTTTAAACATGATTTGAGTCAATTGTGTAGAAATGCTCCCAAAAAAAAGGATAGGAAAACGTTTAATAATTATGCGGAAATATTATTTTTCATCTTTAGAAATGGTTTAATACACGATAGTTCGTTACAAATGGGAGTATCAGTTTATAGAGATGAAAATAGTAAAATATTATTCAAGAGTGTGGGCACAGATATAATGGAATTGAATATTGTGATTTTTTATAACTGGTTCAAAGATGCATTAGCAGCTTATGAAAATGATCTAAAAACAAAAAACAGCATCTATAAAAAATGGCTTAGAAAATACCAGGAAATAATATCTCCTGTTTTTAAATTAGATATCGAGAAGCGAATAATAGATGACCTGAATGAAAAAGGGAGAATCACTTCAAGAAAAGTTGCAGAAATATTAAATCAATCTCAATCAACAGCATTAAGAGTGTTGAATATAATGGTGAAAAAGAAACTTATTATAAGGAAAGGGGCTAGTAAATCTACTTATTACGAGCTGAGAAAGTAATGAAAGGATAATAATATGGATTTCAAAAAAGCTGCGGCGCAAATTTTAGAGAAGGCGGGTAGACCACTTGATTACCGGCAAATAACAAATCTTGCTAAGGAAAAGGGATTTCTTAAAACTTCCGGGAAAACGCCCTGGGCAACGATGAATGCTCAGCTTAATCAGGATATTAAGCAAAAAAGCGATAAAAGTATTTTTCAGAGTCTGGGAAAAGGGATTTTCGCCTTGAGAAAATGGAATGCGGATGCCGACAAGTATAAAAAAGAGATTCCAGCCCAGAAGGGAGGGAAGCATTTTATCTTTGTGGTAAATGATATCAGGAAAGAAGGCCATTTTCTTCCTGCCCGAGAAGTTTACGATAAACTTATGCGAACGGGTATTTGGGGGATTAATGAGAGAACCCCGAATAGAAGGGAATTATTAACCGGGACAAAGATAGTTTTTTATCAAGCCGGGAAAGAAGGACAAAAGTTTATTGGAACCGCAGAAATTTCTAAAAATATTTATCCGCTTTCAGAAGAGGAAATCGTTAAACGAAAATTGCAGAGTGTTTTATTCGATGGAGAATATGTCATCCTCTTAAAGAATATAATATCCTGGAAACAACCAAAACCCATCCAAGATTTAGTTGGACGGTTGGATTTTATTAAAAAAGAGAAAATATATGGAGTATATCTCCAGGGTGGCGTAAGAAAAATAGAAGCGTTGGATTATAAGAAGATTATTGAATATCAACCTCCAAAGGAGCTGCCTAAAAAAGTAGAGAAAAAAACAAAATTTAAGCATGAAGAAATTGAAGGAATGTTGATTGAGTTAGGTAATTTATTGGGGTTTGATACCTACTGCGCGGATAAATCGAAGATTTACAATGGTACTCCATTATCGGAGATTGCATCGCTAAAAAACATCCCACATTTCTCCATGCCCAGAATCATGCGCACAGTCCAACGTATAGATGTTATTTGGCTTAAAGATGATTTCCCGGTGTATGCTTTTGAAGTGGAACATACGACAGATATCACTAAGGGGCTATTACGATTGCACCAGCTAACCCAATTTCAAACCAGACTTTTTATTATAAGTTCAAAGGAGATGCAGAGAAAATTTGATGTGGAAATATCCAAAACCCCGTTTTATCAAGTTCAAGACAGGTACTCTTTCCGGACATATTCAGAGCTGCAATTATTTTATAAGTTGGCAAAGAGATATCACACTAAAAAGAATGGTTTCATGGGGTTAATTAAAACGTAAGTTTTCAGTGAACCCCGTCCTTTCGTAGCGGCTGCCTTTAGGCTGCCACACGATGGCGACTTGAAGAGGCTGTTCGATAAAACCGATTTTGTGGGTTTGTGGTGGTAGCCGCACCTTTTAAGGTGCGCAATCGTTTTGTGTTTAAGGTATTATATTCACTGTCTGCGCAGACTAAAGTCTGCGGCTACCAAAATTCGGCTTTATCGGACAGCCTCTGAAGGTTGCCTCTACGAGAAGGACGCAGGGTCAAACCTCGGAAGGACACAGGGTTAAGCCTCGAATATTGACAGATAAGCACGAAAACAGTCCGAATCGGACCGAATTCCAGAGCAATGTGGACCGCTAAATCGGACTAAAGTGAACAGTGATTCCGGGGTAAAGAGAGTAATAGAATATGGGATTTGATTGTGATTTACATATGGAGAATTAGAGATGAACAAACAGAACAAACATATAAAACCGGATATTAGACAATCTCTTCAAACCATCGTATTGCCGGCTTTGAAGGAGATGTTTCCCTATTTTAATTTGCAGACTATATGCGCCCGGCTGAAGGAGGCCGAAATAGAGGTTTCATCAGTAACGTTAAAAACTTATCTCTCTCAATTCATGGCGGAAGACTTAATCTTCGATGCCGGGCGGGGATGGTATTCCCGGATAGCGGAACCGTTTGCTCTCGATACTGCTCCTGTAAAAAAGCTCATCACAAAAATCAAGAAGACCTTTCCTCTGCTTGATTTCTCCTGTTGGTCCACAGAACAGATTAATCCCTATACGCAGCATGTTCTCAACCGTTTTGTCAGTTTCGTATATGCCGATCTGGAGACACTATCGGCAATAGCGGAGGTGTTGCAAGGGCATGGTTACAGGGTACTAGTCGATCCCGGAAAAAAGGATACTTTCCATGGTTTGTCTTCGGGAGAACATCAAATTGTTCTCCGGAAAATCATCCAGAAACAGCCACAGGCAACCAAGCATGCGGTTCCAATTGAAAAGATCCTTGTCGACCTCTGGTATGAGGCCCCCAAATTGGATCTGATGGACCAGGCTGAAGTACAAATAGTTGTAGAGAATATAGTAGAAGCCGGGCGTATTAATATGGCTGAAATGCTGAGTTATGCGGGTGAACGACGACAGGATTTTAGCTGGTTTAAAACGATATACCAACTCCGCAAAACATGACTTTTGCGGAGTTGGTATACTATTTTACAATCAAATGATCAGAAAAGAATGCTTCACCCGAGAGTATATCGATCACCAGTGCAAGCAGATTGGAGCAAACGATCGGCAATTGCTGGAAAAGAGCATCCACGCTCTGTCCCTCCTGGGCCATCTCGCGGAGTCCGGGCTTAAATTCATCTTCAAGGGGGGCTCAAGCCTGATGCTGCTCTTGGAGCCGCTCCGACGATTGTCCATAGATATTGACATTGTATGCGGTGTTTCCCGGGAAGATCTAAACGAAACATTATCCCGGATCGGCAAGCAATCACCTTTCACCCATTACAAAGAGCAGGATCGTGGCTTTCGTGGTTTGCCGAACCGGAGACATTTCCAGTTCTTCTTCCCGTCTTTAACGGTGCCTGATCGCGAATTATTTGTCATTCTTGATGTCGTTGAAGAGGCGGAGCTTTATCTGCCGACAATTCAGAAAAACATCAAAACCGATTTCATTGAAGTTGAAAACGAGGTGGTGGTTACACTTCCTACGGTTGAGGCGCTCCTGGGAGATAAACTGACCGCCTTCGCTCCTCGCACCATCGGTATTCCTTATGAGACTGAGCGTGGGTTTTCGCAGCGGATGCAGGTGGTAAAGCAGATGTTCGATATTGGTGAGCTTTTCGATGCCATTGGTGATATACGCGGGATGGCTGATGCATATCAGATAAGTTACAAACTGGAAAACAGCTATCGCGATAGTAATTTCTCCCGGGAAGAAGTTCTCGATGATACTATCCGGGTGGCTTACCTGCTGAGCTCTCGGGGACTTCGAGGGGTAATCGATTCGGAAGAGGCGGGATTGTTGCAGGATGGTGTCAGACGATTACAAAATCACTTGGTGCGTGATAAGTTTCGATTCAATATCGAGGCTAAAATATCGGCTGCGAAAGCTGCTCTTCTGGCCCAACTAATCCGCACCGAGGCAACCGATAAAGCGATTGAATCCCTTCGCTACAATTCCGATCAAGTAGAAGAATTAAAGCAAATCAAACTGACCGGGAACCTTTCCAGTCTCAATAGGCTCTGGAAAACGAACCCGGAAGCCTTTCATTATTGGCATCTGGTAAATAGTCTTGAGTGAATCCATTAGCAAATTGGAACTCCGAAAAGGGGGTCGGACCAAACTAAGTTGTGGTATATCAATTGGTTAGCTGAAATATGGGGCTCCATATCGGTCTTAGGCGCGTTTTTCGGGGTCGAAAAACGCTTCTAAGGGAAGGACACAGGGTTAAGCCTCGAATATTGACAGATAAGCACGAAAACAGTCCGAATCGGACCGAATTTCAGAGCAATGTGGACCGCTAAATCGGACTAAAGTGAACAGTGATTCCGGGGTAAAGAGAGTAATAGAATATGGGATTTGATTGTGATTTACATATGGAGAATTAGAGATGAACAAACAGAACAAACATATAAAACCGGATATTAGACAATCTCTTCAAACCATCGTATTGCCGGCTTTGAAGGAGATGTTTCCCTATTTTAATTTGCAGACTATATGCGCCCGGCTGAAGGAGGCCGAAATAGAGGTTTCATCAGTAACGTTAAAAACTTATCTCTCTCAATTCATGGCGGAAGACTTAATCTTCGATGCCGGGCGGGGATGGTATTCCCGGATAGCGGAACCGTTTGCTCTCGATACTGCTCCTGTAAAAAAGCTCATCACAAAAATCAAGAAGACCTTTCCTCTGCTTGATTTCTCCTGCTGGTCCACAGAGCAGATCAATCCGTATATGCATCATCTTTTGGGGAAGGCCGTAACATTCGTTTATATTGATCGTGATCTTATGTCGGCTGTTTATGAGGAACTTCAGGGATGGCAGGGATATAAGGTATATCTGGAGCCTTCCTCGGATGAAGTGGAGAAAACGTTTCGAATTGAGGAGAAGACGATGGTCATCCGTCCGGAGATCGGAGAGGCACCGGCAGGGAAAGGCTATGCGGCGCCTATTGAGAAGTTGCTCATAGATCTGGCCATTGAGGTTGAAAAACTGCCGATTATGAGTCGCGGTGAATTTCAGGATATGGCCTGGCGTGCCGTAACCTCGGCCAGAATCTCCATGGGAGCTTTTCTCCGCTATGCCCGGAGAAGACACCGTGAACCATCTGATATTTTTGGCGTAAACTGGTACACTAACGGCACAAATTAACAAAATGTGCCATTAGTTGATCGTTTGTCGCCCATGGTTTATTCCCAATTGATTCTATTAACACTCTGTCCTGCAATATAATACATATTTATATGCAAACCGCATAGAGATTGAATTTCTCAATCGGAGAGAATAAATGCGAACATTGTCGAGGGAATGTTTTGATAGTAAATGGATCAGAGAACAAAGTCGGTCTAATCATCTCGGGGATGTCGTCTTAGAAAAATGCCTCCATGCATTTGAACTGTTGGGCCGCTTGGTCGAAGAACGGTTGGATTTTGTCTTCAAGGGAGGTACCAGCCTTCTTCTCCGCCTCAATCATCTCCGGCGCATATCAATCGATATTGATATTGTCTGTAATGAATCCCCTGATAAATTAGTGAGTGTTCTCAATAGCTGTGTCACTGCGCCCTTTACAAAGATTGAAGAAGATCGCCGGCGGCATAACCGTCCACCAAAACGACGACACTGGAACTTTCATTATACTTTCTTCAATCCGAAAAACTGCCCCGAACCATATGTGATTTTAGATGTCCTTGAAGAGGATAATGTATATCCGGATGTTGAGCCGATTCTGATAGAGGTCCCCTTTCTAATACCTGATCATGAGATTCGTGTCCGTGTTCCGTCGACAGACAACTTACTTGGCGATAAATTGACAACATTGGCCCCGGAGACTATAGGGCAACGTTATGATGAAGATCATCCGGATAAGATTGCCAAACATCTCTTTGATATCGGGGAACTTTTCAATGAGGCCACCAGCTTGGCCTCTATTCGGGAAACATATCTAAAATTATATGAAGCCGAAAATGGTTACCGGGGTGGATCTTTTTCAATGGACGACTGTCTCGATGACACCATCAATGTCTCCCGGCTCATCTCGGAGTTATCCGTAAATCCCAGGCTCTCCGGTAGAGAAGCATCCATTATTAAGGCCGGAATACGAAATCTCTCCGGTCACCTTATCTCAACGAGATTCAATCAAACCATCGCCGCCGTCGCTGCCGGGAAAGCGGCTTTACTGGCAACCATAATAAAATTCCATGTACCAGGAATTACGTGGGATCACCTTCGCTTTGACGATAGCAAAATAGAGGGATTGCGAGGCGAACAGTTAACGCTTTTTCCCGAGCTGAACAAATTATCAGCAATCTCCCCCGAAGCATTTCACTATTGGCTTCTTGCCCAACGATTTTCTATGGGCAATAATAAAGACTCAGGGTCAAACCTTGAATATTGACAGAAGGGAAGATGAGCCGCTCTCCATGAAATCCGAAGAGAAAAGTCTGTTCACCTTTTTTTTATTATTTGCGCATCGTGGTGTAAACTATCCACTTCTTATTAAGATAATGTGTGGTGTAGGTAAACCGGGTAGACTTGAGAAATATCTGGAACGTTGGAAGCGAATGCAGAATCAATTTAAGAAGGATAAAAAACTATTTCG
>Ga0208771_1001672_pt1 | contig 11452 bp, 6 predicted proteins | sample AntAceMetag02UKX_FD_184775 | JGI IMG/M metagenome (GOLD analysis project Ga0208771, IMG submission 184775) | Saline lake microbial communities from Ace Lake, Antarctica - Antarctic Ace Lake Metagenome 02UKX (SPAdes) (version 2) | ecosystem: Environmental > Aquatic > Non-marine Saline and Alkaline...
TTGGTATTTTGTACACTGCTGGTCCTGTCCCTCTGGGATATATAGGGCTTGGTGATATTTTTGTTTTTATTTTTTTTGGTATTATTTCTGTTACAGGAACGTATTATCTGCAGCTATTAAAAATAAGCTATATAGTATTAATAGCAGGCATTGCACCTGGGTTTCTTTCTGTGGCAATTTTAACTGCAAATAATATAAGAGATATCAAAACAGACAGGGAATCCGGTAAAAGAACTTTGGTAGCAAGGTTTGGTTATAATTTTGGAATTTTTGAGTATTTATTCTGTATTATTGCTGCCCATATTATACCCTTAATTCTGGTTATCATAACAAAATCTCATTATTTTTCACTAATTTCAATTCGATTCAATTGTATATTTCTAATGCTCTCAGAATTAGCAATGCTAAATAAACATTTTTCTTGCAATTTTCCATTTAACATTACTTTACACAATCTATTGTTTTCATAGTTTGAATTAGAAGAAGAAAAATAAATTTTAGTATTATTAAAAATATCAATCAGTGCTTCTCCATTTATAGAGACAATCTCGTCACCTAAATTAAGCATATTCTCAAATGAATAATCCTTATCATACAGTTTCGAGATATAAAATTTATTATCAATTTTTTGAATTTCAAATGGAAAACCAGCAGAATAAAAATGTTTCCGAAATGCTTTGCCATTAGCAAAGCCATGGGAATCACGAAGATTACTAACAAACTTTGCCAGAGCAAGATTGTATTGAAGAGAATCTGATGCAGAAATAATTTCCGGTAATATCGCTTTGAAATTGTTTTCAGGTGATAATTTCATAAGTTTCTGATGTGGATTAAAATTTTTCATAACAAAATATAATTTTGCTATAGCTAGAATTCTCTCTTCCGTTGATGGAAAACTATCTGATGAAAACTTTTCTTTTTTGTTCCTGGTAAAATCTTGAATTGTTGGTAATTTAATTCTCTTTTTACTAAATAGCATTTCTAAAGCTATATCATAATAATTACTATTCATAAGACTATCATCAACAATTTTATTAACAAAAGAATAATAAGTTTTTCCATTCAGATTCCAGTATACTAATTGAGTTTTAACCTCAAAATAGTCATTTTTTAAAGTCTTCCCAAATCTGTGAATATGCTTTGCAGTAGATAAAAACTGAGCCTTTTTATTTAATCCAAGCGCAATTAACTGTTGTGGAATAATTACACGATCATTTATAATAAAGATTACTGATATTTCTGCCTTTTCTCTAATTCCGTCAATTGAAACATAATATCTTTTAACGTTTGAGTTTTTGGTGTAAATCGTAGCCCGAGATGGATTATCATTAGGGAATCCATGATAACTTATTGATTTGTAAGTAGGCATATCCATTTCACCAAAAACAAGATTTTCAACAATTTTATTTCGGTCAATAATATCACTTAAGTTAACAATATCACTACTAAAATTCCGAATATCAAGAATTATTCCTTTTTCAGATAGTGTTAGTTTTAATGCTTCTTGAATTAGGGAATCCTGCTCTGCTTTTTTAGTTGGTGAGTAGTCATTTAATTGTAAATAAATAATATCATTTTCAAGTTGCAACGAATTTTTTTGGTTGCTTCGGTCATTTTTATAATTCGAAATAAGAAAAGTGTGAGGATCGTTCAGTTTTTCAAGCATAGCACTAACCCTAAGTTTCAACGAAATATCACTGCTGTCTTCATCAAAATTCTGGATTGCTTCTACAAATGCGGAATTCCAATCAATATCATCTTCACTTGCTTTTGGATGAAGGTATTTGATAATCCCCCAAGTGTCCGCAATTGCTAAATATTTATTTGCTAATGTTGAATCAATGTCATTTGCATACACTAATAATGACATTACTATCATCAATGCTGTAAAAAAAGTTTTTTTCATAAAACCTCCTTGTTGCAGAACAGATCAACTTAATCATTTCAGTTTCTCAGATCAACTATCCATCACAATTATCTTAGGTCTGGTTACTCCGGCTCGAATTTGAGTATGACCGTTAATGTAGATATCTTTACCATTATTCTCGGAAAAAGTTTTCTGATAACCGTCATTCATTTCAAAATTTCCGAATCCTTCGGTAATAATAAGAGGGAATGGAATATCTTCGTTCCCGGTTAAAGCTACTCCAATTTCTTTGCCGATGAATTGGACTAAATCAATACTGTCTATTGAAGGTGCAATGATGCCGTTGATCTTTTGTATGATTGCCATGTTTAGAATTTCATTATCAATTTTTTGTGTGAAAACCAGGATGTCGTCATTGCTGCAATTTTCAATTTCAGAAATGCTCTCGATGTATTTCAGTTTCCCATTTGCCTCTGCTCCAAACCCGATAATCCCTTTCAATGTTAAACCACTATATGAAATTATTGCGGATGTTTTCTCCACGATCCTTTTAACTTTACCGGTAATTCCTGCTTTTAATTGATACGGTTCTTTGTCGTATTGTACAGTAACTATTCCGGTTTTCAGATTCACATCTTTAATAGTTCCAGTTGTTGGTGAAGAGACGATTGAAGGCAGTGCTGTGTTTTTATCAAATACCCTGGAAGCCAGAGTATCGCCTGCATAAACAAAATCACCTTCGCTCTTTTTCATATAAGCTTTTATCTGTTTTGGCAGGACATTAAGTCTTTTAGCAATATTAATCTTTCTGGGCTTGGTAGAGTAATCCTGGATCTCGCGCATAATAATAGTACCTGAATCTAAATTTATTTTTTCTACATTTCCTCGTACAGGTGAATCGAAATAGAAATGTTGGAATTGCAGTTCCTTAATAAAAGATCTATCGCCGATCTCAACAATACGTTGACCAAATTTAACTTCATCACCTTCTTTAATCTGAAGAGATTTCTCAATATTGGTGCTATCCAAGTGAAGATAAGTTTTATCAAATAGTGAGATCACGTAAACTCTAGGTGGATCAAATAGATTTTCACCAATAATTGTATCACTTGTTACTTCATCATCAGGTTTCACAAAGATATTTCCTTCATAAGGAAGTGAAACTTTATGTTCTTGAGTACCAGTAATTATTTGTTTCTGCTTTATGAAGCTCTTAAAACTTTCTTCAATAGCTGGAATTTCTTTAAACCGTGGGAAAAGTTGTAATGCTTGGTTTTCTGAATCGAAATTATCTTCCTGTAAGGCATCAATATAGATTGGGAGATCGGTTGTAAATTTCAATCCTCGTCCTTGTTCATTCAGATAAATTCCTTTTTCCAGAGTGATAGTAACAACTCGATCCATTCCCTTTTCATTGGAAAGATAAAGCCTGTCTCCTACTTTTATAATATGCTGGGTTGATTCAACTTCTATGGTAAGAACAGTTTTACTAAGCTTCCACTTTTGTGCTAATGGTCGTATAGTAAGTCCAATTCTTTCGAAGCACTCATCTGTTAATAATTTCGTAGCTAGCTTCTCATCAACTGCACTTAATTTACCTAAGTGAGGAGATATAAAATGCTTATCTTTCCAGATTTCGGTGATTCCTTCAGGTTGAAATCCATTGTAAATTATTGAAAGTGCCTGTTCATTGGAATCAGTGTGAGAGAGTACACCACCAGCACCTATTAAAATGTTAATATCATACATATGGAATTTTTTTGCATCTTTAGCCTTCTCAATATAGAAAGCTTCTGTAATGTTTTCCAGATCATGTTGTTTTGCTTTCAATTTATCAAGGAATCCGATTTCTTTTGTGTTGAAATTCATCTTCATATGCTGCTTTTTAGACATCCTGATCGCTTCTTTAGAAACAGCATGTTCAATTGCAATTTGTGGGATTGCCGAAGGATTGAAGGTTGGATAGAGCATTTTATTGGCAATATAGTTTGTTATATATTTATCATTCAATTCTTCTGGAAGCCACTTTTTTATGTTGGAATACCCGGTATCTTTAAGTACATTGGAAATACTGTAGCTCATCCCGTAATTTGCACTCACAGTTCGGAAGTATTCACCTAAGATATTTGAGAAAATATCAGTTGTTGCACCTCCAATATCAACAGCCATTACATTCTCATCCAATTTCTCGCTAATTAGTTGAAGTGAGCTTATCACACTCATCGGTGTTGGAATTATATCATCACTCACGATCTTTTTTAAGCTGGAATATCCGGGTGCTTGTTCCATCACGTTATCCATGAAAAGCTGATGGATTTTTTCACGAGCTGGTTGCAAGTTCTCCTCAGTAAGTTTAGGACGCAGGTTTGGTACCATGAACAAGTCAAATCTTTTGCCGAATAATCCTGCGATAAAAGTTCTAGCTTCGATATTTCCAGCAAAAACAAGTGGAATATTAGTTTTGTCGCCAAATTTAGGGCTCGGATTTGCTAGTTGTAATATTTCACCTAATCTTAGGATCGGTGACACAGCACCGCCATCAATACCACCGCACATGAGAATGATATCTGGATGTAAAACACTCATAGCCTGCATTTGCTCAAGGCTACTCCGTTTATCGTCAATTGCAAATGTATCAAGGATCACACCGCCAGCTCCAAAAGCTGTTCTCTTGCCGCTGCTGGCAGAATCAAACAGTGTAAGCCCGATCACGAGAATTTGTAATCCACCTCCAGCACTACTTGTTGTTAAATAAAGTGTATCTTCATTAAAAGTGATTTCCGAGTCATTTGAGTTTTTCGTTAATAATGGAATACCAGTTTCTTGCTCGATAAATTTAATTGCATTGAACACACCAATGTTAACATCTTCTAATGGCTTTTCCACTGTTGTTGGTGAATCATGTAATGATTTCAGTTTGAATTCTTCTCCTTTTTTTTGGAGTAGGAGCGCTTTGGTCGTGGTACTTCCTACATCAGTGATTATTATATTCTTAATTGAGGATATAAGATTTTGACGCTGTGCCCAGTGTGGAATTTGGGAAATATTTTCCATTGCCATTTTTTCAGCTTCTTCCTCAGAAAGTGACATCTGATTTATAAGCTTTAGTTTAATCTCTTTAATAACTTGAGAGTAGCGTTTCATATAGCCAAATTCATCTGTACACTCTTTGCAGTATTCACTTCCAAATACTTCATTAGCAAAATCTTCTGCTTTTTTCATAACTTTTCCGCAACTTTTACACACGTATAAATTATTCATCTCAATTTCCTCACTTATTTTTGTAAGATCTTTATAAATATATCGATAATTTGTTCATGGAATTTATTGAGAACACTTCCTTCTTGTACAAAACTCTTATTTAAACTCAAATAGTAATTTATAGTTCCGAATAAAAATGTGAGTGCGCAAGGAATATTTATCTTTGCATAGATATTTTGCTCGATACCTTGCTGAATCACCTGATGAAAATGTTCTCTAATAAGTGATTGCCTGAATAGTATCTGTCTGCGTAATTCCCTTTTATAATATGGTAATTCACATGCAAGCGTTGAGAAAAATCCCTCTTCTTCTTGGATGAGAGTTAAATATCTATTTAAGATAGTTCTAACATCTGACGTTTCCAGAATTAGCTGTTTCAGATTATCACTGAATTTTGAAAGTTCCACATCTATAAGTTCTATGATAAGTGAATCTTTATTGGGAAAATGTAAAAATAAAGTTCCGTGTGCGATGTTAGCAGTATCTGCGATTTGAGAGGTAGCAGTGTTTAGAATTCCTTTATCAACATAGATAGTTTTTGCTGCTGCGATAATATTTTCACGTGTAGATTGTTTCTGTGTCTTGCGTTTATTCATAAATTCTCCTTTAGCTGAGCGCACGCTCACCGAGTTAACAGTCAGTTAAAATTTTGTCAAATGTTTTTTTATTTTTTAAGAATTTAAATTGTGAACTAGGAATAAATCTATAAATTGAATTCTTTGATCTTTCTGGCTAAAGTGTTGCGGTGAATGCCCAGCATTTTAGCTGTTTTTAACTGATTGTCACCACATTCATTAAGGATTTTTTTGATATGTTCTTTCTCCGCTCCGGCTAGAGATTGATTATCAGTCTGCCCAAGTTCATAATTCGGTAAGGCTTAGTTATATCTTCAACTGTGATCAGGTTGGTTCGTGCTAGAGTGACCAGTCGGGTAATGGTATTCTGCAATTGGCGGATATTCCCCGGCCAATCATAAGAAACCATTTTCAAAAGAGCTTCATGTGAAAAATTTATCTTATCTTTAACTTCAAGCTTTGTCAGGAAATGCTCTACAAGCAGAGGGATATCTTCTTTTCTTTCCCGCAGAGCAGGTAAATGAAGTGGTACCACATTGAGTCGATAAAAGAGATCCTCTCTGAAATTGCCTTTGCTAACTTCATCGTTCAGATCTTTATTAGTAGCAGCAACAATACGCACATTCACAGTTTTTGATCTGGAACTTCCCACAGGCTCAAAAGTCATGTTCTGCAAAACCCGCAGCAGTTTAACTTGAATAAGCGGTGATTTGGTCTGTAGTAGTACTTACTACATTTATACCGTGGCCGCCGCCTTGATTACCATAACCTCCACCGCCCTGGCAGATTCCTTCAAGATAGATGAATCTTACAGTTGCCCCATCGATAACATCTCCATTATCAGCATCACTTACATACCCGTCAACTGTCAGTCCGTACATAAGTGCTGAAATTGCCATAAGTGTGATTAAGATTAGATTTTTTTCATTTTTCTGTATCCTCCATTTTTTAATACGTTATATCTAAAAGCAAGAAACATGCCAAACACCTATCTGCAATTATATTCAGGGGTTAGTTAAAATCGGTGTTTATATAAATGCACTATTTTGGTGCACTACAGTGGTGGAATGCACAAGATAGATGCAACTTAGAATTTTACAGATATGATCTCTCCGAATTTTTAAACTTAATCTCTGTTGCTCACTTGCTTTATAAAATTGGGGAGAAATTGAATAAAATAAATATTGTAGTTTGACTTGACACAATGAATTTATCTTAAAATATTACTTAGTTTGTATCAGAAAAAATTCTAAAAAAAAGGAATTTAAATGGCGTTTATTCATCTACACAATCACACTCAATACAGTCTCTTAGACGGTGCCTGCCGTACGGATAAAATGATCGCAAAAGCTAAGGAATTCGGGATGACCGCTGTTGCCATGACCGATCATGGTAACATGTTCGGTGTTATCGACTTTGTAAATAAAGCAAAGAGAGAAGGTATTAAACCTATCGTTGGTATCGAAACATATATAATAAATCACGAGTTCGATGATCAAAATGCTAAGAAAGATATCAGACATCACCTGGTTCTGCTAGCACAGAATTTGCAAGGGTATAAGAATCTGATCAAGCTCTCTTCCAAGGCGTATCTGGAGGGTTTTTATTATAAACCCAGAATTAACAAACGCCTTATCGCTGAATATTCAGAGGGGATAATCTGTCTTTCGGCCTGTCTTAAGGGTGAGATTCCTCATCTACTTTTAAGTGGGAACCGTCAGAAGGCTGAAGAAGTTGTGAATTTCTATAAGAATATTTTTCCTGACAGATTTTATATCGAAATTCAGGATCATGGAATAGAAGAAGAAAAGATTGTTGCCCCTCTTCTTATTGAACTGGCACAAGATACAAATACACCGCTGGTTGTAACGAATGATTGTCATTATATAAACAGAAAAGATGCAGAAGCTCATGATGTTCTGCTCTGTATCCAAACTGGTAAATCATTATCCGATACAAACCGCATGAAATATAACACAAACCAGCTCTATTTCAAATCGGAAGATGAAATGAGAGAACTTTTCCCTGCACAGTCAGAGGCTTATGATAATACATTGAAGATCGCGGATCAAATAGATCTTGAATTAGGTTACAACAATTTTCTCTTTCCGAAGATTGATATCCCTGAAGGTTATACAAATTCTAAAGAGTATTTGAATTATCTCTGTTATGAAGCTGCAAAAACCAGATATCCAGAAGTTACTGATGTTGTAAAGCAGCGTATAGATTACGAACTTTCGGTAATCAATAAAATGGGTTATAATGAATATTTTCTGATCGTGAAAGATTTCTGTGATGCAGCACGCCGAATGAATGTTCCAGTAGGTCCTGGTCGTGGTTCTGCGGTAGGTAGCGTAGTATCATATTTGCTTGAGATCACCCAGATTGAACCCCTGAAATATGGTCTCTTTTTTGAACGTTTCTTAAATCCTGATAGAATTGGAATGCCCGATATAGATATCGATTTCTGTGCTGAAGGCAGAGGTAAGATCATAGAATATGTTATAAAAAAATATGGTCGTAAAAGTGTTGCTCAAATTATAACTTTTGGTACCTTAAAAGCTAAATCTGTAATTAAAGATGTTGCCAGAGTCATGGATTTATCTGCTGCAGCAGCCAACGAAATCACAAAACTAATACCATCAACCCCGAACATTTCACTTGAGAAAGCTCTAAAACAATCTAAAGAATTTGCTGATAAAATGTCGGAGAACGATATCTACTCTTCTATTCTTACCTATTCAAAAGTTTTGGAGGGATTAGTGCGTCACACCGGCGTTCATGCTGCTGGTGTGGTTATAGGACCAGGAAATTTAAGTGATTATGTTCCCCTTGCAACCAGTACTCAGAAAGGAAATGAACTGGCAGTTCTAGTACAGTATGAAGGAAAATGGTTAGATGATCTTAAAATACTAAAAATGGATTTTTTAGGATTAAGAACACTGACCCTGATAAAGAGAACAGTTGAACTAATCAAAAATTCACAAGGCATTAATGTCGATATCAATAATGTAGATCTTTTTGATAAAAAGGCTTATGAATTGCTTTCCAACGGGCAAACCGATGGTATTTTCCAATTTGAGTCGGGTGGTATGAAAAAATATCTTATAGCCCTGCAGCCCAATAAATTTGAAGATCTCATTGCAATGGTAGCTCTCTATAGACCCGGTCCAATGCAGTTTATTGATAAATTTATTAACAGAAAGCAGGGAAAAGAGAAAATATCTTATCTTCATCAGTTAACAGAAAATTCACTTAAAGAGACCTATGGAGTAACTGTTTATCAGGAACAGGTGATGCAGATCGCTCGAGAGATGGGTGGCTTAAGTGGGGCTGAAGCAGATACGTTACGAAAAGCCATCAGTAAGAAGAAGATACAAACAATGGAAAAGCTGAAGGTTAAATTTGTTGAAGGAGCTTCTACAAACGGTGTTAAACCACAAATAATTGAAACTATCTGGAATAATTGGCTGGAATTTGCCAACTATGCTTTCAATAAAAGCCATGCTACCGCTTATGCCTATATAGCTTTCCAAACTGCATATTTAAAATCCCACTACCCGGTAGAATTTATGGCAGCTTTACTATCTTTAGAAGATAATCCTAACAAAATACCTTATTTTGTGGATGAATGTAAAGTGATGGGCATAGAAGTAATACCACCCAACATCAATCAAAGCCAGAATGAATTTGTTGTACACGGCAAGAAGATACTCTTTGGTTTGCATGCTATAAAAAATGTTGGTAGTGCAGCAATTAATGCAATGATCAAAGACAGAAATGAAACGGGAGAATATAAAACAATATTTGATTTTTGTTCACGTTCAGATACAATGTGTGTAAATAAATCTGTTTTGGAAAGCCTGATTGGATCGGGTGCTATGGATGATTTGGAAGGAAACCGGGCACAGAAATATCAGGCAATTGAAAATGCAATGGAATATGGTTCAGGAGTGCAGGCGGAGAAGAAACGGGGACAGATGATGTTCTTTGATGCGTTTGAAGAAGAAGATGATTACCAGCCAAAGCTACCTTCACTCCATGAATGGTCACTTCAAGAAAAACTTAATTATGAAAAACGAGTGCTGGGTTATTATTTATCAGGTCATCCACTAAATCAATATCGTGAATTAATTAAATTATTTGTAAATGCTTCATCAGATATCTCCGAACAAACTTTAGAAAAAGTTCCGACCAAGATAGCCATTGCAGGAGTAGTTTCAGAAATTATCAAGAAAAGTGATAAAAAAGGAAATCCTTTTGCCATAATTATAATGGAAGATCTTAATGGAAAATTCGAAGTAACCCTTTTTAGAGATGACTATCTAAAATATATCAGAATAATGCTTGAGGGACAGGAACTATTTATCTTGGGTAAAAAATCAAACTATTCCAATGGTGGCAATAATATCCTTCGGATTATACCTACTAAAATTATGCACTTTGATGAATTACAAAAAGAGCTTGCCGGTGAAGTTTATCTTAAAATGAGAGAAATTGATTTTAGTAATGAATTTTCAGATAAACTAAAAAAATATATGAGGGAAAACCGTGGTAACTTTAATATTCAAATTGCTTTAGAAACCTCTTCTTTTAGAACACTTAATCTTCATCCGAGGGATATCAAAATATTCCCAAATGCGCAACTAAAAGAACTCTGTGAGAGTATCGAAGGATTACAACCAAAATTGTCATTAAATTATTAAAAAAGGAGATTTTATGAAATTATTAATAATAATGGTTTTCTTTACATTATCTTTCTCGCTGCTTTTTGCAGATCAATTGCCAATCTCTGTCGATTTAAATAGATTCTTAGATGATTCTAATAATACGATCTTTGATATAAACTATCAGCTTACTTATAATTCTCTACATTTTGAAAAGACTGATACTGGGTTTGTTGCAAATCTTATAGTTGGATATTCATTATTGATGGATGAAGAGATAGTAGATAAAGGTGACTTTTCAAATAAAATTATTTTTCCAAATCAGGAAATGACCAAGTCTGGGAAACTGTTCAGAGATAAGATTTCCGTCACTTTACCCAGCTTTGGCTATACAATGCAGCTTTCATTTCTCGATAATAATTCAGACCTGTATTCTTCATGGTCAAAGGATTTAACTATATTAAAAAGGGATTCTTTTTTAAGTGATTTGGAATTTTCTTCCAACATTGTAACAGATACGACAAATTATCTGGATAAATTTCATCGGAATGATCAGCTTTTCTTTATTAATTGTAATCATATTTATAGTAAAGAAACGGTAGATTCATTGTATCTTTATTTTGAAGTTGGGAATGGATATTATCCCGTGGGAAAACTTTATGAGAAGATCAATATCATTAAAGATGATGATACTGTAAAAGTGGTCACGCGAGAATTAAACTGTCACGGGAACAAATTACCTCAGATACGCAAGATAGATATTTCCAATCTTGAAGAAGGTTATCATAAGATCAATCTTGAAATTATTGATCCGGTTTCAAATGCTGTAAATAAGACAGAAGATTATTTTAGTATTACAAAAAAAAGTGTGAGTAATTACAGACTTTTTGTAGAACTGGAGGATGAAATTATCTTGATGAAATATTTTTTGTCTTCAACTAAAACAAAGATTTGGAAGGATCTTACTGATGACGGTAAGTTGCAATTTATCGATAGATTCTGGGAAATTAATGATTCGGATGTTTCTACAAAGAAAAATGAATTTTATGAATTAATCAGAAAACGTATCCAATATTGTAATA
>Ga0208771_1001675_pt1 | contig 11445 bp, 12 predicted proteins | sample AntAceMetag02UKX_FD_184775 | JGI IMG/M metagenome (GOLD analysis project Ga0208771, IMG submission 184775) | Saline lake microbial communities from Ace Lake, Antarctica - Antarctic Ace Lake Metagenome 02UKX (SPAdes) (version 2) | ecosystem: Environmental > Aquatic > Non-marine Saline and...
AATTAGATGAAGGCAAAAATATGGTAACCTGTTTTGAAAAGTTGGTAAAACCCGTCCCAAAAGCGTATTTGGGATGCGAAGAATAGATGTATTAAGAAATGTTCAAATTATCTTGGACAGCAATGAAATAAACATGTAGGCTAATTTAGTAACAACCAATTATATTTAGGAATTTCTATGGACATTAAGAATTATGTAGCTTGTGACAATATCTTGGGTATTCAAACAACCTCGAAAAAGATTGGCTGGTCTTTTGGCGATCCACCAAAAACGGCAACAAAAGAGGAGATAAATCAATGTAAAATTGTAGTGCGATTTACGGTAGATTCACTTAAAGATGAGATAAACAGATTTGAGAACTCACAGAAATACCACTACTGGCGAGGTGATGAGGGGAGGGATGAACTATATTATCAGCGCAATCTATTTGCAGGTAGTAAGTTGAGATTGCTTTTAAGAGGAATCAAGAGTGGTAACCCGGAAATAATTATTAACAAAAATTATCTTCGTTTTGTTATTGGTCGGTTTATAAATCTGCACTCCATTGGTTATCAGTTGACAGATCTTACTTGTGCGTTACTATTACAAAAACAGTTATGCCCACTTCATTGTTCAAGTTTTAGTATTGGAGATTCGACTGTTGCTGTCATTGCTCCCGGCAATACGGGAAAAACTTTGTCCACTATGCGGTCAGTGTTGCATTTAGGTGCCTCATTTATATCTGAGGATTTAGCTGTTATAGATGGTGAAAATATTTATGCCTGCCCCTGGACTTCTACTTTTCGTTATTATGATGAGTTATCAATGAGCTGGTTCTTGCGCATGCGCATGAAGTTGATTAAGATTGTCCCTCCTCTGGAACTGATTCCAGTTCATGGTGGCGATAGAAAGATAAATGCTTATATCGAAGATGAGCGTATCTTGTCAAAAAAGAAGTTAACCCATACAGTAATATTAGCTCGTCGTCCAGGTGGCGTTAAGGTTCTCGACAAAGAGGAAGCTTTGTTTATGGTGCGTAATTTAAATCGCTATGAATTCATGTATATGAAAAGCCCGATGATGACGGCATATTCCTACTTCAATCCTGAATTAAACATCTTTGAACTGGAGAAAACAGAAAAAAGGATTTTAAGGGAACTTGTAAATAATACTACATGTCTATTGGTTCAAAGTGTGGATCCCACAAAATTCGCAGATCTAATATTAACAAATATACAGAAATGTCGTTGAGTCGCACAAAGCCCGAAAAGGACAGAGACAACTTTGCGCCGCTCACATGATCAGGAGTATACAGGTTAGGAAAAAAAGTGTCGTTCACGTCACGGCCATAGGTTGGTCGGCAAAGCTTTTTCTGCTTGACCATTTTCGCTGCTTGCGCCGCGCAGGGAGGCCCTTTATACTGTGCTTCGTCAGCAAACCAAGAAGTACAGGGTAACAGGATCGCATGATTCCTGCAGGAAGCACAGTGGGCGATGCCATGGTTAAATACTGCAGTTCCGTTCAGACCGAAAGGAAATAGCAAACATGCTTCAAGGACAAAACCATATCATGCCTGCTCAACGTATTCTGATGGTGACGTACGCCTACTATCCGTCCGTTGGGGGAGGGATTCGGTACCAGAAGGCCATTGTCGACTACTTCCGTGCCAAAGGACACGTAGTTGATGTCCTGACGGTGAGTAGTGACAGGTCTATGCATATAGAGAGTAATGCCCAGGGATCCGTCATCCGGCTGCCTAAATTGGCACACATAAACTCAGCAGTAATATCGCGGCCCTACGGCTATCTTTTCGGCAAGATGGCGCCCGGCTACGATATTCTGCATTTCAATTTCCCGAATCCAATGGCGGAGGTAGCCGCCGTGTGGTATAGGAAGCGGCTGCGCCACGTCAAAAAAATAGCCCTTTACCACGGGGACATTGTGCCTGCAAAGCGGTTCTCCGGACTCTACAATAGGCTCATCACGCCACGCTTTCTCAAGCTTATGGACCAGATTATAGTCTCCTCTCCGAACCTTCCCAAATCCTCTCGGCACTTGGCGCCATTCAAACAGAAAGTCTCTGTGATTCCGTTTGGCATAGACTTGAATTACTATACGGCACCATTGCCGGATCAGACCGGCAACGAGCAAACCGCACAAACGGCGCCGAATATTCTGTTCGTTGGCCGCCTATCCAGGTATAAAGGTGTTGAGTATCTAATTCAAGCCATGAATGACGCACCGGGGCGCCTGTCCATCGTTGGGGACGGCCCGCTCAAGAAGACGCTCACGGAACTCACGGACCGTTTGCAATTGACAGACCGGGTCATTTTTTGTGGCTATGTATCTGAAAAAGAGCTTCTACAAAAGTACCAGCAGGCCGACATACTGGTATTGCCCTCGACGGACGCTGGTGAAGCATTTGGGTATGTCCTGGTCGAAGCAATGGCCTGCCATACGGCCCTTATCAGCACCGAACTGAACACGGGCACCTCTTATGTTAACGCCGACGGCGAGACCGGTTTTGTTATACCACCGAGAGATGCTCGTGCCTTGAGCGAAGCAATCCGGGTGCTCGCAGATAATCCGGATATGCTCGCTCGCCTTAAGGACCAAGCACTGCGTTGTGCGCACGAACTATTCTCTTTGGAGCGGATGCTCTCAGAAACTGAAGAACTGTATTGGCGAACAATGTCGGCGACTGACCATATCATTACCTGAACCTTGTACAGTGGGATTGACCTATGGAGCGTAAAAAGGATTTTGACAAGGCGATCAGCACGGCAGAGTATGCTTTCGTTCTGGCATGGGAGGGCGGAGGGATCCGTGTAGTGCCCCAAATCTGGCGCTTGGCAAAGGGGGAATTTGAAGAGTAATTAAGGGACCCGACTGTTCCTGCGAGCTTTTTGAAGCAAATGCTGATGAGATAAAGCAGGAGAGATTACTTTGTTGAACAATGACTTCACATAGGAAAAAACTCATACATTTCAGTGTCAGTGCGATTGAAAGTGGCGCCATTGAGCAGATAGTCGATCTGCATATGCAAACTTTTCCTGGTTTTTTTCTAACCTTTTTAGGCCCTAACTTTCTAAAGGAGTTCTACAGTTCCGTCCTGAGGGACCCAGCAGGTATTGGCTTTGTCGCCAAAGAGCTTGGAACAGAGAACGTGATAGGGGTGATAGCTGGGCCGCTGCTCCCGAAAGGCTATTTCCTCAGACTACTTAGAAGGCGATGGTACATATTCTGTCTTGCAAGTGTTACTGCGGTTCTTAAACGTCCCACTGTTGTTCACCGGCTATTTCAGGCCCTGTTCTATCGCGGGGAACAACCGATCGGACCGCAAAGGGCGCTGCTCAGCAGTGTTGCAGTCTCACCCCTGTCACAGGGGCAAGGTGTGGGTCAAGCCTTGGTAGAAAGGTGGGTAGAAGAGGTGCAACGGCGCGGTGGCAAAGGTTGCTATTTGACCACAGATGCCAATGATAATGACAAGGTTAATAACTTCTATCAAAGGCTTGGCTGGAGAATCGAGTCCACGTATAGAACTCGTGAAGGACGCGTCATGAACAGGTATGTACTGGATCTGTTTGAAGAGACTACAGGTGGCCAAGAATGAACAGCATTGTCAGCAGATACGAAACAGCATTCGCTAAATGGTTTGGCGTAACCAGAGCCTTTTCTTTTTGGAAGGGCCGTGTGGCGTTGTACGCGACACTAAAAGCTCTCGGTGTTGCACCGGGCGATGAGATCATCTTGCCGGGCTATACTTGTGTAGTCGATGCGAATCCCATTAAATACCTGGGAGCCAGACCTGTTTACGTTGATATCAAACCTGACACATTTAACGTAGATGTCAACTTACTTGAGGAAAATATAACACCACGGACAAAAGCTATTATCGCTCAACACACGTATGGTTATCCTTGTGATATGGATGCTATCATGAGCGTTGCTCAGAGCACTGGTGTTGCTGTGATTGAAGACTGTTGTCTGGCATTTGGCTCAAAATACAAGAATCAAACGGTAGGTACGTTTGGCAAAGCTTCGTATTTTTCATCGCAGTGGAATAAATCTTATACGACGGGCCTTGGCGGGATGGTTTTGGCAAACGATTCAGAATTTGCCGAGAGCATCGAATTGCTATGTGCTAAGCAACTATGCTGCCCGTCTACGAAAGAAGTGGCGATGCTGGCGCTTCAACTGATGGTTTACAGGGCCTTGGTATATCCGAGAACCACGGTGGCTGCTCAAAATGCGTTCCGATATCTTACAAAAAAGGGGCTGGTGCTTGGTTCATATTCGATGGCCGAACTTAAGCCTGTAATGGAACCTGACTTTTTCAAATCTATGAGTAGCATTCAAGCCCGATCGGGCTTGCGGCAGTTCAAGAAAATTGAACAGAATATTGCACATCGCAAAAAAATGGCTGAAATCTACGACGAACTTCTGGAGGAAAAAGGTTGGAAGGGCCGCAACTTCGACAGGGCTCTGATGGATCCGGTTATGGTCAGATATCCGGTCAGAATTACTGATAAAGAGAAAGCTCTCGCTGACGCTGCAAAGGCAGGTATTGAACTTGGAAGCTGGTTTGAAAGTCCGCTGCATCCGAGCGGCACTGCCTTGGACGTTTATGATTATAAACTCGGTATGTGCCCTGAGGCTGAAAAGGCCGCTCGAGAAGTCGTGAATCTCCCGCTGCATCCTCGCGTTGGCGAAAAAACGGCCCGAAAAGCAGCTGAATTCATAACTGGTTTTACTCAAGCAACACGGTAGCGCCGGAGGAACTCATTTGTATAGGATTACAAAGTAATCCATTCCGGCGCCTGGTAATTTTTCTATTTTGACATCCGAGAAGCCTGCTTGTTTGGACAACTTCTCGAGTTGTTCGGATTCGTAGAAATAGACGGGACATTTTTTGAGCCAATAGCGAATCTGTCTGAAGGGAGTGCGGAACCAGTACCTGCTGGGAAAGCTGAGCACAGAGCAAATTTGAACTTGCCCGGCTAAAGCGGTCAGGAATGCCAGCGGGTCGGCGACGTAATCCATAACTCCCATTGTGATAGAATAATCGAATTTTTCCTCAGGTGCATCCTGGGGGAACGTCCCTAAGACAAATTCGCATCTGTCGGCAACGTTGGCAGCTTCGGCTCGCTTGCCAGCCAGGTCGAGCATATTCTGAGCCATATCCAGTCCTACTACTTTCTTGCTTCCGAGTCTGGCGGCTTCAACAACGTAGGGCCCTGATCCACAGCCGATATCAAGCACAGTTTTGTCGGCAAGAGGTTCGAGAGTTTCGAAAGTTCTATAATATCTATTGAACACATCCGAACGAAATTCTTTGTCCACCCACTGCATAAATTTAGAGCGTTTATGGTCATAAAAAGTATCGAACGTGACGGCTGCCCTGTCAAAATATGTGCCGACTTTGCTGTCATGTTCTTCATGGTTACTCGGATTCATATTCGTCATGTCCTTTCAGTACTTCTATTGCCGGAGCGAATTTAAAGGCGCCCATGAGCCTTCTTAGTCTGGCTCTTCCGTTTTTGCAGTTGTAATAATGTCTGAATCTTCTGTAGTGCGACATGGGAGAGACGTGGGGTATTTCGGGGCCTGCTTCATAAGGGTGGATGTAGAACATTGCGGGCTGTCCCTGGCTGTTTAGTTTTCTTAGGAAATGCGATGTCAGCCATAGAGGATATAAGCGGAAATATCCTCCTCCCCCGAAAGGCAGGCGTTTGCCAAACAGTTGCGTGGTCGAGAGTGGAAATTCTATCAGGCCGTTTGGTAACTTATGTATGAAAGTCTCGGCGCCTTTTATGCCGTAGACATCGTGCAGGCCGAAGGGATAAATGCTCGAATCATACACGAAACCAAGTTCTTTCAAGACATCCAGCGCCCAAATGGATTTCTCCGTGATTGAAAAGTCCGGTGCTCTGAAACCATAGACTTGCTGTCCTGTAACATCTTCAAGACGATGCTTGGCATTGGCAAGTTTTTCACTGAATTCATCTTTTTCGATTCCGAAGATGCGAAGATGGGCATAGTTGTGACAACCGATTTCATGTCCCGCCTGGGCAGTTTCTTTGACAATATTCGGGATATCCTCCACTATTCTGCCAAGAAAGAAAAATGTAGCCTTGATATTCAGCTCTGCAAACAATTCAAGCAGGGCATGAGTATTTACTTCGATTTCACGATTCTCAGCGGCCTGGTCGATGAACTTCTGATCGATAGGGAAACTCTGGACGTTTGACTCGACAAAACCCTCAACATCGACCGAGAAAGCGTTTACGACTGGTTTGTCCAAAGCATTATTGAGATTAGCCATCATAAAGGCTCGCCCGTCATCTTTATTAAATCATGTTCATTTATCCGATTTCCAAATATATAGTAATGGCCGGACTTAGTCAAGAATAACAAGACAGGTGAAATGCTGGATGGTATAATCTGTCGGGGCTAGAACAAAAAAAGGATGCCCCGTTGCATTGAGGCCCACGTTTGCCGGGTAGTGATAAGTGAAAGATATTTACAAAAAATCTGTGACATTTGCGCCTCTGTGTTGGCTCTGCGACTGTTGCAGCCAGTCTTTGTTGTTTATTGTGGCTACCACAAGACTAAGCAGCAAAGGACCAGCAAAGACGGCAAACTGTCGCAGATGTATGTATGAGAAAATCTCTACAGACAGGCACATGGCATTGGTGCGAGAAGCATTTGAATGGGTAATTGAACGAAAACGAAAAGGCCGCGAACGGAACAACACAAAATGAGAATCGCTTTACTTGCACACGCCCTTCGCAGTCAAGGTGGCTTACTGCGAGGGCACGGTTTTATTAGCGCCTTGATTAGGTCGGCGCCTCAGCATGAATATCTAATCACAGTGCCGGCGGGCTGTGGATATGAGGATATTTCGCTGCCGGCAAACAGCAGATTCCACTTTTGTGAGAACAAAGATATCAACAAAGCGTTTTTTTCCCGAATAGCGATTGAATTCAGTGAGGTTCCGTCTGTATTAAGGTCTTTCAAGGCAGATGTTGTTTTTGGCATGTGTAATCACGGTTACAGGAATATTAACTGTCCGCAGGTGATTTGGATAAGCAATGGATACCTTGTTTATCCGCAGAAGCATTTTCCAACGGCCACCTTGGGAGAGCGACTAAGAGCCAGGCTCCAGCGGCTTAATTTGGGAAGAGTCTTAAAGCGTGCAGATTTGCTTTTTTGTCAGACACCGGTGATGCGGAGGCACATCTCCGATTACTACGGTTACGAGATGGAGAAGATACATATACTTCCCAACGCTCTGCCCGTTTTTTTAAGGAAGGTAGACAAAGAAGGCGCAGTGACGCGACCTCGTGACGTCGCAAAGGACAAGTTCAATTGTCTAATTCTGACGAAATACTATCCGCACAAGAATCCGGAGATGGTTTTAGACGCATGTCTTGAATCCGAGGAGCGATTTGACGAGATAAGGTTCATCACAACTATATCGGAGGGTGATAACGTACATTCAAGGGCCTTCATAAGACGGCTCGATGCGAATCCACAACTGAAGGGTTTGATTCAGAATATCGGGCCTATTGCTTATGAGAAGCTGGAGTCATATTATCGCAATGTGCAGCTTGTGGTAATGCCGACACTGATGGAGAGCTTCAGTGTAACTTATCTGGAAGCGATGTATTTTGGCGTGCCAATCTTAACTACTGACCTCGACTTTGCCCATTACATTTGTGGCGATGCTGCTGTTTATTACGATCCTTGGCGGCCGGAAAGTCTTGTGGAGAAACTTGTGATGCTTAAGTCGGATTCTGAAGTGCGGCGGAAGATGGTAGAGGCCGGTTACAAGCAATTGAAGAAATTTTCATTTACGTGGGATGACATAGTTAAAACCGCTGTAGGCCAGCTGGAACGACTAATGGCGTAGACCGCGACGACAGCAGAGGCATTTATCAACGTTTGCGGGAAGAGGGAATCTTAGTTGGCTGTTTGCAGGGGCGTGGTGGATCGGGGAGAAACTATTTTGGCGACAATGACAGATGAATAACTTGCCCAAAAATCCGCGGATCATATTCCTCAATCAAATGACAGGACCTCTATTCAGGGAGTTGGCGGAAGATATCTCAAAGCAATGGACGCCGTCATTGTTAATAACCGGTCATCCTGACACTCTGAAAGCTCCCAGAATCGACTCGCTGAGGATTGTAGCTGCTCCCACTTACCAGCATAAAAGCAATATAGGCCGAATTATATCCTGGCTTCGCTATTGCTTTTGTGCGCTATTTCGCTGTTGGCGACAGCCACGCAGTGCGTTATTGTTTCTGGTATCTAATCCTCCGATTTTGGGAATTGTTGGTTATTTATGCAAGCGTCTGCGAAAACAGCGTTACGTTTTCCTCGTTCATGATATTTATCCCGATGCCTTAACAAACTTTGGGGTCCTGAAAAAGACGGGTCTTATAGCGCGTCTTTGGGAGCGAATGAATCGTTTGGTCTATGAGAATGCCGAGGTTGTGTTCACCATAGGCAACAAGATGGCCGAGACGCTGGGCCAGAAATTTGACTATAGTAAGACGCTGCCGGGCGAGGTAGTTGTTATACCTAACTGGGCGGATACCGACTGGATTCGGCCGATCTCAAAAGAGAAAAATGAGTTCGCCAAGAGATACGGCCAGGTGGGGAAAATAACGGTGATGTACTCGGGCAAGCTGGGGCAAACGCATGACATAGAGACGATTGTGGGCGCAGCCAAAACACTCAAGGAAGACGAGTTCATCGGTTTCATGATAATAGGAGAGGGCCCTAAATGGAAGCTGGTGCGAGTGGCAAAAGATCGAGACGCTTTGGACAATCTGGTAGTTCTTGAGTTTCAGTCGGAGGATGTCTTGCCCTTTTCGTTATCGACGGCGGACATATCTGTTGTAACACTTGATAAAGGTTGCGAAGGATTGAGTGTTCCCAGCAAGACCTATTATGCAATGGCAGCCGGAGCTGCTTTGATCGGTCTATGTGATGGTGACAGTGAAGTAGCTCATATGATCTACGAACATAACTGCGGGATTGTAGTTGCACCGGGGGATGTCGAAGCCATGGTGAGCGCAATTTCAGCCTTAGCCCGCGACGAAAGCAAGTTAAACGGCTTTCGCGCCAACAGCCGCAGTGCTGCCGAGAAGTTCTATTCCAGAAGGAATACGAGCCGATATCTGGAGGCAATGCGTGAAGTTGGCATTTTTTAGAACAGTGGCAGAGACGAAGGGTATGTTGGTCGCAGCATTTTTGCCTATGCGAACCGGATGGCGATACGGTTATAGGCGGATCATACCTGTTGCCGCTTGGTTCTTTGCAATAAGGAAAGGCGATTCTGAATAGATTCATACAAGGGGAAGAGAACATGAAAGGACAAGTCTTGGTTATGAAATACAAAAACGTGCGCCTATTATTCGTTCTCATAGTAGCCGGCTCAGTTGTTCTGGCCGCCGTGAAGGCTTCTTCAGTGGACAAGAAAAGTGCCCGGGAGACTAATCAAAATGCAGAGGCAGTGGATGACAATTTAGAAAAACTATGATATATAAAGCCCGGTGGAGAAACTCCACTAAGAGCGTTCATATGATGTATTACATACAATATTCTGCAAAGGAAATTCTGGAAGATGGATCCTGAGACTTCAAGTGTACAGAAACATTTCGACGATGTGCCAAAGCAGTGGGACGCTTTTTACTCCCATGAAAACCGATTTATCCATCTGATAAACAGGTTGATGCGTAAGGGGCTCTATGAACGATATCGCCTCACTTTTGAGAATTGCGGGGATCTCTCAGGAGCAAGGGTATTGGATATTGGATGCGGGACCGGCCGATACAGCGTTGAATGTGCCAAGAGAGGAGCCAGTCGCATAGTCGGAATAGATTTTGCGCCTTCGATGATTGATTTTTCACGGCAAATCGCCCAGCAAATGAAAGTAGGTGATAAATGTGAATTTATCTGCGGCGACTTGCTGAGTTATTCGTTTAACGAGACCTTCGACGTTGTTTTGGCATTAGGTTTTCTTGATTACATAGAAAATCCGGAACTGATATTCAAAAAAGTTGCTCAACTTAATCCCAGCAAATTCCTGGCTTCCTTTCCAAAATTCACACCCATTTGGGGGATGCAAAGATTTATTCGTTACCACTACTTCAAAAAATGTCCTATTTATAACTACTCGCTCTCGCAGTTGGAACGTTTGTATCCAGAAGCACCATTTGAGTATCACCGTATTATTCCGTGCGGAAAAGGCTTCTTTGGAGTAGCTGGGAACAAAGAAATTTAGTCTTGATTCGAAAGGAAAAACGTGAGGGGACTATCCAAAAGGATTCTCGATATATTTATTTCTCTGCTGGCGATAGTGATTCTGTCGCCGATCTTTGCTATTATCGCCATTTTAATAAGAAAGAGTAGCAAAGGACCAGTGATTTTCAAGCAGGAAAGGGCAGGCAAAGATAATAAGCCGTTTGTCTTTTATAAATTCCGAACAATGCGACTTGATGCAGACCCCTTCGGGCAAAGCCCAAAATCCAATGATGATCCGCGGTTGATAAGCACGGGAAAGCTTTTACGGGAATACTCACTCGACGAACTCCCACAGCTATTCAACGTTCTAAAAGGGGACATGAGCTTAGTCGGCCCCAGGCCTTTGTACATCTCGCAAATTACCGAGTTAAATGATTATCATAAGAAACGACTGCTTGTGAGGCCCGGTATCACGGGGCTTTCACAGATCTATGGGCGATCAGAACTTACCACAAAAAAATATCTTGACTTAGAAGCGGAATATGTAGAAAAGAAGAGTCTTTGGCTGGATATTAAGATTATCTTTTTGACTTTCGGCATAGTACTTGGGAAAAAGGGCGTTTATGAAAAGTAAGAGACTGACGACGAGAGAAAAATACCATCGCTAACTCAGGAGAGCTAATAATGAAAATATTAGTTGTATCGCCGCATCCAGATGACGAAGTACTCGGCGTTGGAGGTACGATTGCCCGGTTTGCAAGTGAAGGTAGCGATGTCACCGTCACAATAGTAACCAAAGGATGGGAGCCCCTATTTCCGGATTCTCAGGTTGAACAAGTTCGCGGCGAAGCTCGTGCCGCTGGTAATGTTTTGGGAGTTAAATCTCTGCGGTTTATGGATCTGCCTGTAACTAAACTAAACGAGATATCCAAACATGAGCTGAACAAGGAATTTGAACAACTGATGAGTGAGGAGGAACCGGAGTTGGTTTTTCTCCCTTTTTGTGGTGACCTGCAGGAAGACCACAGACAAGTATTTGATGCGTGTATGGTAGCTCTTCGGCCGGCAATCAGCCGGGAATACTTGAAGCAAATTTTATGTTACGAAACTGTTTCCGAAACGCACTGGTCTGCTACCTGTGTTGAATCCTGCTTTGAGCCGCAATTGTGGGTAGACATATCCAATCACTTATCTACCAAACTGGAGGCT
>Ga0208771_1001677_pt1 | contig 11443 bp, 2 predicted proteins | sample AntAceMetag02UKX_FD_184775 | JGI IMG/M metagenome (GOLD analysis project Ga0208771, IMG submission 184775) | Saline lake microbial communities from Ace Lake, Antarctica - Antarctic Ace Lake Metagenome 02UKX (SPAdes) (version 2) | ecosystem: Environmental > Aquatic > Non-marine Saline and Alkaline...
AATGCCTTATAATCTTCTACTTCACCCCAAGTGAATGTTCCACATGGACCTGTGTTGGCCTGATTTCCCGACTCTCTAAAAGCAACTCTGATTCCAGTAGCAACTCCTGATGTTGCTGTTTGAGGAACTGTTATCGTTCCAGTAACGGTATTAGATGATGTTGTTGTCGAACTAAAAGCAATTTCAGTTGCAGGGGTATATATTCCATCATGGTTATAATCGATAAACACATTAACCCAGCAATTATATTGGTAAGTATTACCAACTGCAAAAGATGTTGTAATTGAAACATTATAAGTTTGACCCGGTGCAAGAATTGCAGGAGGCAAACTTGTATAATCGGAGTACATTGAGCCTGAAGCAGGTACTGTAGAAGTATTATTTAGGTTTGCTATTGTAACATTAGTTATATCCTCGTAACTTCCGGAGGTTGCTGTACATACACAATAGACAATCATTTTATTTTCAACTTGCGTTGATGATGTATCATTCATAAATGTACTGTCAAGAGGAAGCATTGTATATGTTTTTACATCATAAATTTTGTAAACTGACATATCAGCAGGTGTAGCAAATGTAAACAATGTTGAATCTCCCGAATGAAGGACATTTGTAAATGTATCAATAACAGGAGGAAGGTTATCAATTTTATAAGCAAGTGGGAAATTATATATTGAATCAGTTCCGGTGTTCATCACCATTACCTGAACAGCTTCATTAGCTGTAAGATCAAAGTCTGTAAAAGGTGTATGAATAGACTTTATTCCGGCATCAAATTGCGGAGGTGCTGAAACGTTAACATTAAGAGAAACTCTAGAGCTGGGGCATCCGCTTGACGCAGCATATAATACCATATTTGGTCGTTGATTAAAAGTATAACCCGCTGCCGGAGCAGAACATACTGTTGCACCGTCTGTATGATATTCATGTGTAGATGCAAAAGTTGTAGTAGTTTGATTTGCCGATGCACAGCCATTTGTTGGATAAGTTGTATTATTAAAACAAGTTTCAATAATTAGATTGCTTGTTCCATCCCAATTAAATGATGTTGTGAAAGTATGAATATTCCATCCTGTAACAGGTTGATAAGATGTGTTTAGATATACAGATGTTAATCCTGACTGCCATGCTGTTGTCAATGCAGTTAAAGAAGTGTTTTTAAGTTTAATTTCATAATTTGTTAATCCGGGGCATGCATTAACATTTGCTACATCAAAAGCAACAGATTTAACATCACCGGCAGTCATTCCCATTGCTGATAATTCAGATGCTAAAATTAAAAACTGGTTTTTACTTCCATAATAATAATTTCCATAAGGAGTAGGATAACCCGTGCTAGTGTTTGTTGTTGTTCCTGTTCCTATGGTATATGAACCACTACTACCGGCTTTTGCTTCTACATAATAAGTTGTTGTATCATATAATATTGGTGTTGTAAAATATGAACCCATATATATGTAATTTGTATCGACCGGAGTGTTATACCAATATAAAGTATCATTTGAAATTCCTGTTAAAGTAACAATTGACCCATAAGGAACTATAGTATCACTTACAATCGGTGTCGGAGGAGTATATAGTGCTTCAATTAATCCACTGACTAAGGTATCATTGGCAGCATAAACATCTTGAGGATGTGCTACATAGGCTGTAATTGTGTAAGTTGTATCATTTATCACTACTGAAAGATTAGCTGTAGTATTAAAGGTATAGCTTATTGTATCACCAGGAGCAATAGTATCAATAACTAATTCCTGAGTTATATAACTATTGCTATCAATTTTATAACTTACAAAAATACTATCAGTTGCCGCAACAAATCCCTGATTGTAAATATCAATAGTTACTTGTTCGGCATTTGTCATATTACATCCTGAATTTGTATATATAGCAGAAATTCCTAATTCAACTGTTGGTATTCCAGATATATTTACTGTTAACGGAACTCTATCGGTAGCACATCCGCTTCCTCCACTCATAACACCAAGTGAAGAATTAACAGAACCTAATGATTGAGTTGTGACACTTGAAATCGACCAGTCAGTAGCTAAATTATTATCAGCAAGAATTCTAACAACTCCTGCATTTCCTGAAGAAGACGGAATACTTCCTGACCAATCAGCTAGTGTGACACCAGATGGAGCAGTAAATGCATAACCATTTAGTGCTACAGCATCAACTATAACTCCCTGTGGATCTAATAATACGTGTCCTGTTAAAGTAGAAGAGGCAGCAGATGCATTTGCAGCAATATAGAAATAGTTAGCCGGACTTGCTACTGTTGCTCCGTAGGTTGATAAAACAAGAGTTTGACCACCGGGTAACATAATTGAAGGTAAATTGTAGGTTATATTAGTACTATAATATCTTTTATAAACATATCCACTTAAATCAACAGGTGATGTCCCAAGATTTGTAATTTCAACAAAATCATCTCCACCACCTAACCAAGCTGGAGGATTAGGAGTTGGACCGGAACCAAATCCATGATACTGTGTTATTTCTGTGAACTTCAACAATGCAGATCCTGCTCTAACCTCTACCCAATAGGTTGTTGTATCATATAATATAGGTGTTGTAAAGAACTCTCCGGAATATAATTCAACTGAACTCGTATCAGTTTGATACCAATAAAATACTGAATCAATATGTTGGGCAGTTAAAGTAACTGAATCACCATAAGCAATAGTTGTATCTGTTGTAATCGGCGCAGCTGGTTTGTATCCTGAAGCTACTGATGAATATGCTGTATCATTATAATGAACAGGGTCAGTTGTAAGGTCAACCCATGCTTTGAATTCGAAAGTTGAATCTTGCATTAAAGCAAAAACATCAAGATTTACTGTTGCATTAAAAATATAATCTAAAGTGTCACCTGTTAATAATGTGTCTGAAACACTTTCTGTTATTGCTGTATTGTTATTTACTTTATAGCTTGCAGTAAATCCACCTGTTACTGTTGCACTTCCAATGTTCTTAATTCTTATTGTCATTATTTCGTTAGTGTCTAATCCACAACCACTTACAGGTGTGAGAATTTCAAGAGTTGCAATATCATAAGGAGATGGGGCAAATTCATCGGCTCCAATATCAGGTGTTGTTGCATTTCTTAAATCTCCATCAATATCATCTGTAATTCCAGCTATTGGAGTGCCTGTTCCGTTTACCAAATTATTTGTTGTGTGAAGATCAATTGCTGAAGAAAAATAGGGATTTATTGTGATAGAGTGAGTTTCTTCTGCTGTTTTTGTTTTCCATGTTGCAAAATCAGCTACTGCTGCTCCGAGAAATGCAAATGTTCCTGTTCCTGGATTATAAATATCGTTATAATCAACAAAGAATTTCGTTGTATCAACTCCGGTCACATAATAGGTGTAACCATTAGCTTCGTTACTAAAAATATTATTTACAATATTAATGTTATCCGACAAACCGGCAGTTGCATCAAACAAACACATTGATACAGCATTTATTTGGTTTCCCGTAATATTTATTGTGTTATAATAATAATTAAAATTTTTCGATTCATTATTTAAAATTCCAGCTGTGATTGTCGCAACTGTTGATAAACCATTGATGAGTATAAAGTTGTTTGCAACTAATCCTGAATTTGTTGAAGACATGCAAATATCACATTGGCTCATTGTAATACCATAAGCAATTTGGGTATTGGTTGCTTTAATATTGTTTTTTATAATAATAGGAGTTCCTGACAATTGAATTCCTGAAATTCCATTATAAGAGTCATGATTAGAATTAGTTTCTATCAAATTTTGTTTTATTTGTGGAGAAAATAAATTCGTTAATTTAATTCCTGATGCAAAATGATTCATCAGAATATTATTATTTATTTGAACTCCTGTAGCTTTAGTACTGCAACTACTTTTTCCGCTAAGTTCAATGGCAACTGACCCATTCTCTAACCTATTATTTAGAATTGTTATATTATTTCCAATAGAATCAGATGTGTAAATTAAGGCTGCTTCTTCATCAGTTATTGATGTCGACATTCCTATAATTCTGTTGTTTGAAAAATGAACATTTTCAGCAGAATTTCCAATTTCAATAACTTTTGATAATAAACTATCAGTGGCAGCAAATGTCATATCCTTAAAGGTTATATGACTTGTTCCGTTTAGTTTTAATGTGTAATTCCCTGTTGCCGATGAGGCATTATTTGTAAGTATTACTGTTGAACTATCACCGGAAGCTGATTGAAATGTTATTGTATTTGTTGCTGATGAACCGGTAACAAATGGAAGTTCAATTTGTTCATTATAGGTTCCTGAAGCTACCGTAAAAGTCACAGGCCCACTAATTCCACATTGGTCTAATCCCAATGCTGCTGCTGAAAAATTGGCAAAATCCGGATTTGTTCCACCTATAGTATAATTTCCACTCAGTAAATTGCTACAAGCATAAAAATTTACAAAAGCTGTATCATTCCCCGAATTATAATCAGAAGTGTCATTTGGATTAAGAGTCCATATTTTTATGTAGTGAGCTCCAACAGCAAGATTTAGAGTGTCCAGAATAATTTCAGCAGAAACTGAATCTGCCCAGATTGTATCAAAATTAGAAGCAAGATAAGTATATGGTGTTTGTGCAACTCCATCTAGTTCCCAATTAACTGTTGCTTTTACAACACTATCAGAACCAAAGTTTTTAATATTAAACTTAACTTCAAAATCCTGATTGGCTAAAACACCACCTGTTGGATTAGTTATTTGATAAGCTCCAATGTCTAAATCTAATGACAACACACCTGAAACAACAAATTGCATATTTGGTCGCTGACTTCCTGTACTACCGTTTGCTGGAGCTGAACAGTTTGTAGCATTGTCACCATAAACATAATGGGTTGAAGTATAAGAAGTGACTGATTGAACCATAGATGCATTTTCCTCGTAGGTTGAATTATTAAAGCAGGTTTCAATAATAATATTACTAACTCCATCCCAGTTAAATGGGGTTTGAAATTGGTGTATATTCCAACCTGTGACTGGTTGATAAGCAGTATTCGTAAAAACAGTTGTTAAACCTGATTCCCAGTTTGACGTTATTGCATTTAAATTTGTAGTTCCAATTTTTATATAAAAATTCTGAAGTGCAGGACATGTATTTACTGCACTTACATCAAAAGCTACTGATTCTATTTGCCCTCCAACCATGTTTACTGCAGCCATCTCTGAAGCAGGAATTATCATTTGATGTTTTGAACCCCACCAATAATTTCCATAGGGTGCAGGGTATGCCATAGCACCATTAACTACTGTTCCTGTTCCAACTATAAAAGAACCTCCAGAACTATACTTGCAATAAAAGGAATATGTGCTTGATGAGTCGGCATTTGCTGCAGGTGCTACATCAATAGCTTTAACGTAATATGTGATAGTTTTTCCAAAACCAAAAAATGGAATGTTAGCAGAAAATGTATCAGGACCTATTATACTCATCCCGACAGTGTCTGAGAATCCTGTGCTAACAAAATAATATAAAATTGCAGTATCAATTCCTGAATTATCAATAATCTCCGCTTTAACCTCATAAGGACCTGTAGAATAAACAGTATCTGGAATCATTGGAGTTACCATTGTTATTGCAGGAGGGATTAATTCAGAATAAGATGCAGTAACCTTAATATCATCGAGAAGCCATCCATAATTACCTGCAGAACCGGTATTATTTACGTCAATAAGAACGAATCTTATTTTTACCGCTGATTGATTAGCAGTAAGAGGAGAAATGTCAAATGTTTCGTTTTTCCACCATAGATTTGTTGGTATTGCGTTGTTATTTGCAGGCAACCAATCAGTGTATGATGTTGCTGTAAATCTATTTCCGATATTTCCAAAATTTCCCAGTCCCAAATACATAGAATCAACGACCTTTGTCCAAGTTGTTCCATTGTCAATTGATACTTCAATAAAAGCATCATCCATGAATTCAATTTTGCAAATTTGATTGAAATCTAAATATACACTATAATTCCCAATGGTACTAAAAGTATCTGTTGTTAAATAAGTTGTATCGCCTTGAACAATAGCACAAGAATCAGATCTTGTGCCACTAAAATGAAAGGTATTGTTAATTCCCCAACTTGTAGTTCCTGTGGAACTTGAAGTTACATTGCTACCATAAGGTATTATATCAAAATTTTCTTGAAAAATAATATTTTGGCTAAAAATATTAAATGCAACAAAAAGTGCAGCTAAAAATAATATACTTTTTTTCATAATTTGGTTTTGTTTATGTAGGTTATATTAACTTATATGAAGTTTATTTTAAACTTTTTTGAACCGACAAATTTATAAAATACAAATAGTTTTAAAAAATAATTTAAGGTTTATTTAATTATTTTAAAAATAATTATAATTTATATAAATGAATAACATTCAGTAGTAAATTTAATTTACTACTTCTATATAATAAGAATTAGACTTAATTTTTTTATAAAGGTTTAAAGTGAATGAAAAAAAATATTTTTTTGGGAGTTTTTTCTATAATTTACTTAGTTGGCAATAATTCATTTTTACCACTCGTAATTATATAATCCTTCGTTTAATCGGTCTTGTTTTTCTTCAGCGTTAAGTTTTAAATATTCGTTCTTTTCTGCTTGAATTTTTTGTTGTTTTTCATTTTCTTCTTTTTGAATTTTAGAATAATATTTTTCTTCAATCTGGCTTTGTAAGAATTTTTTTGCTACTGAAGGGAAAAGTTCAAGTAATAATTCTTCTTTTTCGTTTTTTGCCAGTTGTTCATTATCAAATTCTTTAAAAATTGGATTATCTTGCTTTTTATACTTTGATGTATCATAAGGAATTTCTTCTTTGCTTCCGGTGATTTGTTTACGAAAATCAGGAGAAACAGGAATGGGAGTTTTTCCATATTGTCCTTTAATTAAATTCTTGAACTGAACTGATGTGTTCGTAAAAAATGCTTTACCATTATTTTCATCGATTGCACAATTCACTGCTTGTACGCCAACTATTTGGCTTGTTGGAGTTACCAAAGGCGGACAACCTGCTTTGATTCTAACAATTGGTACTAATTCTAAAACTCTTTTTAAAAGGTGTTCAAGTTTTAGTTGCTTCAATTGGTTAAGCATGTTTGAGTACATTCCTCCCGGAATTTCTGCTTTCTTAACATTTATGTTAGGAGCAGGAAAATTGAAATATTTTTCAATTTTATGAGTAGTTATTAATAGTTCTTTTTCTTTATTGTTTTTTGCAAATTCAATTGCATCATCAAATAATTTGTCAATCCTAACAGGCAATATATAGTTAATAATATCAAAGCTAACAGGTGGTTTATAATTGTCGAATTCTGACAATTCTTTACGAATATTTTTAAGTTTTTTATTTATTTTAGAAACTGCTTCTAAATTAACATCTGTGCTTAATCCTAATTTATATGCAAAATGTTGAATTATTTCAAAAGCCGGTGCAGCTGTTCCTCCTGCAAAATTTAAAATTGTAGTATCAACAATATCAACTCCATTTATAATTGCCATTAAAGTGGATGCTAATCCATATCCTGGAGTACAATGAGTGTGAAAATCAATAGGTATTCCAACTTCACTTTTCAAACGTTTGATAATCTTACCTGACATGACCGGAGATATCAATCCAGCCATATCTTTAATAGTTATCATGTCGGCTCCAAGTTTTTCTAACTCTTTAGCTTTCTTCACAAAATAATCAATAGTAAAAATATTGTGAGGAAGTTTTTTAAGATGAACAAGAGCTTTTATTTTTTCTTTTTTTGTGAATTTTGGATCTATAGTATAACAAATTGCACAGTCAGTCATTCCTCCATTTTCTTTAACAACCTTAATTGTTGATTTCATATTATCAACATCGTTTAAGGCATCGAAAATTCGCATAATTCCTATTCCCGATTGAATGGCATTTCTGTTAAATCCTTCAATAACTTCATCGGGATAAGGATTATAACCGAATAGGTTTCTGCCTCTTGACAAAGCTGTGAGTAATGATGTGTCTCCAATGCCGGATTTAATTTTTTCTAATCTTGTCCATGGGTTTTCGTTTAAAAAACGCATAACGGAATCAGGCACTGCACCTCCCCAAACTTCCATAGCATAGAAGTTTGCTTCTTTGAAAAAAGGTAGAATGCTGTCAACCTGCGACTGTGTCATTCTTGTTGCAAATAGTGATTGTTGTCCGTCTCGTAATGTGAGGTCTCGAATTAATAATTTATTCCTCATTATTTTTGATAATTGTTTTTAAGGATTAATGTAAAATTTAGTTCTTCAATAAAACCCCAAAATTATAAAAATACTTTCTGAAATAAGTGATTTGATTGAAAAATATTAAATAATGCGAATCAAGGGTTAAGAATATTTTTGCCACAAAGACACTAAAACACAAAGTTTCACTAAGTTGTAATTTGTGTTTTTTATTTTCTTTGTGATTTTTTTTGAGTTTTTGAGTCTTAGTGGCTATAAAAGAATAGTTTAGAAAATCCAATCCTTGATTCGCATAAATAATAAAATTTAAACATTAAATTTAAAATAATATATTTAATTTTGTGGCTCTAAAATTAATTATTAATCCAAAAAAAATAAAGAAAATGTTGAAAAAATTTTTGCCTTTAATGCTAATTGTAGCTATTTCGGTTTTAGTTTCAAATTGTAAACAACTGGAAGAAAAATTAACTCCCGAAGAAATGGAAAATTCTCGCTTAGGTACTTTGCCCGATTTACAATCTTATCAGATTGCAGAAAATATCAATCTTGAAGAAAGATTAGGAATCTTTACTTCTGTAGAACTTACTGCCGACATTTCTCATTTGTCAGAAAGCGAAAAACAAATTCTTTCAATTCTTTTTGATGTGGCTGATATTATGGATGAACTATATTGGCAACAGACAATAGGAAATAAAGAAAACTTTCTAAGCAAAATTTCTGATGAAAATTTGAAGAAATTTGCAATGATAAATTATGGACCATGGGACAGACTTAATGGAAACTTGTCTTTTATTGATAGCATAGGAGAAAAACCTAAAGGAGCAAATTTCTATCCTATTGATATGACTGTAGAAGAATTTGAAACTTTGGAAAATGAAAACAAAGCAAGTCTTTACACAGTTATCAGAAGAGATGAAAATGATTCTTTAAAAGTTTATTGGTATCACGAAGTTTATGCACAAAAATTACAAAAAGCTGCTGATTTAATGAAGCAAGCAGCCGAATTAGCCGAAGATGCAGGCTTGAAAAAATATCTTGAAATGCGAGCCGAAGCATTAACCACAGACGATTATCAGGCAAGTGATTTTGCATGGATGGATATGAGAACTTCAAATATTGATTTTGTGGTTGGAGCTATCGAAAATTATGAAGATGCTTTGTTTGGATACAAAGCTGCTTACGAATCTTTCATACTTTTAAAAGATACTGAATGGAGCAAAAAACTCGAAAAATTTTCAACTATGCTTCCTGATTTGCAAGCAGGTTTGCCTATTGAAGCTAAATATAAAAAAGATGTTCCCGGTTCAAAAGCCGATATGAATGCTTATGAAGTTATTTATTATGCCGGAGATTGTAATGCCGGTAGCAAAACTATCGCCATAAATTTACCAAACGATGAAGAAGTTCATCTTAAAATTGGCTCACGAAAATTGCAGTTGAAAAATGCTATGAAAGCAAAATTTGATAAAATCCTTGTTCCTATTGCTGAATTGCTTATTACTCCCGAACAAAGAAAACATATTACTTTCAATGCTTTTTTTGAAAACACTATGTTCCACGAAGTAGGACATGCAATGGGAATTAAAAATACACTTGACGGCAAAGGAACAGCAAGAGAAGCTTTAAAAGAACAATACTCTGCAATAGAAGAAGGTAAAGCAGATATTATGGGTTTATATCTTGTAACAAAACTATATGAAATGGGTGAGCTAACCGAAGGCGTAGTTATGGATAATTATGTAACTTTCTTTGCAGGAATTTTCCGTTCCAGCAGGTTTGGAGCAGCAAGTTCTCACGGAAAAGCAAATATGATGAGATTTAACTATTTCCAGGAGAGAGAAGCATTTACAAGAAACGAAGATGGAACATACACAGTTAATTTTGAAAAAATGCAAGTAGCAATGATTTCACTAATGCAAGACATTCTTCATATTCAAGGAAACGGCGATTATGAAGCAGCAAAAAAATGGGTAGAAGAAAAAGGTATTATTGTTCCTCAACTCAAAACTGACCTCGACAGAGTGAATGCAATGAACATTCCTGTTGATGTTGTTTTTGAAAAAGGAAAAGCTCAATTAGGATTATAATACAAATGATTTTGAACTAAGCCATCCGCCTTTGTAGGATGGCTTTTTTTAAATAATTATATTTCAATTAAAGGTTCTTTAAAATATATCTAAAATATTAAATCTTTATATTAAGATTTTATAAGAAAATTTAACAAGGTAGATTCAGCACAAATAATTAATTCAATAATTTTATGAATGTGAAGAAAATAACAATTACTATTCTTTTAATGGCAATGTTCTTATATGGTACAGAACTAAAAGCCCAGAAATATAAAGAGATGATGGATGATCAATCCACTAATATTTATTCTGTTAAAAAAGAAGCAGACAAATATTTTTCTATTCATGGTTCTGGAAAGGGTAGTGGATGGAAACAATTCCAAAGATGGTTTTATGAAATGGATTTAAACTTTGGACCTTCAGGTGACAGAACATCCTACAATCTTAGTGCTGGTATTGAAGAGTTTAAAAAGTATAGTAAAAAACATGCTTCACAAACTAAATCTGCATGGTCAGAAATTGGACCTTATAGTGCAGCCAATCGTATTGGTTCATGGAGCCCTGGTCTTGGAAGGATAGATGCTGTGTGGATGGATCCGAGCAACACTAATCGTTTATATCTTGGTTCAAGAAGTGGAGGTTTCTGGAAATCAACTAATGGAGGCTTAAATTGGAGCTGCATGACTGACAATTTAGCTGTAATAGGTATAAATACTTTTGCTGTTGATCCAAATGATTTCAACATAATATATATTAATCACAAGGTTAGTAGTAATAACAGAAGTTTAGGTATTTTAAAATCCACTAATGGTGGTGTTAACTGGAATACTACAGGACTTATTTGGACCACAAATGATAATATTTCGGTTTACAAAATTATTGCCCATCCTGTCAATTCCAATATACTATATGCCACAACAAGTGATGGGATATATAAAACTACTAATGGAGGAAGCACATGGGGTCAAATACAAACTGGTGACTGGGAAGATTTTGAGTTCAAACCAGGAAATCCTTCTACTATTTATGCAGTAAAAGACAATGATGATTGTATTTATAAATCAATTGACTCGGGAACTAATTTCACAAAAATAGAAACTCCTTCAAAAAAGCCTGAGATTGCTGTTACCGAAGCTGATTCAACGTATTTGTATTATGCTTCCAG
>Ga0208771_1001682_pt1 | contig 11408 bp, 13 predicted proteins | sample AntAceMetag02UKX_FD_184775 | JGI IMG/M metagenome (GOLD analysis project Ga0208771, IMG submission 184775) | Saline lake microbial communities from Ace Lake, Antarctica - Antarctic Ace Lake Metagenome 02UKX (SPAdes) (version 2) | ecosystem: Environmental > Aquatic > Non-marine Saline and...
AGAAGAATTGATAAGTGATCCAGATACTCAAGATGCAACCAAATTAAGAGCTGTAGAGATGATTTTGAAGTATCTCAATGTAGTTACAGACAAGCAGCAAGTAGAATATTCAGGATCTATACAAATGCCAATCATAAACATCTTACCTTTCGAAGGTTCAAGTGAAGAGTGATCAATTAAAGAAGGTATCAATACACAAAAAATTAATACCATTCTTAGAAGGTAATTATCAATATAATGTTGCATGGGGTGGTAGAGCAAGCTCAAAGTCATGGGGTGTAGGAGATGTTCTTTTGACTATATCTTGGAGAGAGAGAGATCAAATTATTCTTTGTGCCAAGGGTACTCTAATATCTATTGATGATTCTGTAAAATCGTTACTCGAAAAGTTGATAGTTAGACATGGATGGGAAGATTTCTTCTATATAACACAAAAGGAAATCATAAATAAATCAACAGGTACAAAGTTTATATTTACAGGTTTATCTAACTCAAAGCGAGTAAAATCGACAGAAGGCTGTAAATACGTGTGGTTGGAAGAGGCTTCAGTAGATGTAACAGAACAAGATTTGGATGTATTATTTCCTACTATACTTAGAAACGAGGGGTCTAAGATATTTGTAACATTCAATCCTGAAAATGAAACAGATGCAGTATATGAGATGTTCATCAAGAATACAGAACCAGACACGTGTCTGGTAAATATGAATTATTATGACAACCCTTTTATACCTGAAAAATTCTTGGAAAAAATCAATCACATGAAAGAAACCAACCTTCTGAAATATAATCATATTTATTTGGGGGGTCTCAACATAAACACAACTGGGGCCCTTTGGACTCAAGATATGATTAAGTATGCAAGCAGAGAAGCCTTCTTGGATGTCTCAGAGACAAATTTCAGGAAAATTATAATTAGTGTAGATCCATCAGTTGGAGACAAAGCTAAGCAAGATGAATGCGGGATTGTTGTAGCAGCAGAAAGAGATGGTCACTATTACATATTAGAGGATGCTTCTTTTGTGGCTACACCAAATGCGTGGGCTAATAAGGTTGTTGCTCTACATGACAAGTGGAAGGCTAATTATGTTGTAGCAGAAGGAAACCAGGGACAAGCTCTTATCAATAGTGTTATACACAACATAAGCCCATCTATAAGAGTTATGAGGGTTAATGCACGTAGAGGTAAATACTTGAGAGCAGAGCCCGTAGCGGCTTTGTATGAGGCGGAAAAGGTAACTCACATGAGGGCCTTTCCAGACATGGAATTAGAGATGTGTACCTTTACGGAAAAGACCAAAAAGAGCCCTAATAGGTTAGATGCACTAGTGTGGGCCTTGTCGGACCTTAATCAGATCAATCAAGCCCCTAAAGGTATGACTAGAGGTAATATGGGACAAATGACACTAAGAAGATAAATAATATGAGAAAATAATTAATATAAAAAATAAGATAAAATACAAGGAGAATTACAACATGCCAATAACAAGCAACATAAATCAAATTCAATTTCAATTCATGAATAGCGAAGGCAATAAAATGCAAGAGAATTGGAAGTATTATGAAGGGGACAAGTCAGCTATACCTGTCTTTTCTAGAGTAGCAGCCTCACCATTAAAGAAAAAAACTCACACAAATAGACATGTAGCTTTCTACAATGATATTATTGACATCAAAGTAGGTTATATGGGTGAACAAATAGAGCTTAATTACAAAGGTGAAGATGAGATTATTAGAGATGAATTGAAAAGATTTGTAATAGATACAAGATTCAATACAGAAAATTCACAAACAATTGAACTTACATCTGTTGAAGGTATTTCCCACAGGTTGATGTACACGAAAGATGGAGAACTTAGAAGCAAGAATCTTCATGGATGGCAAGTGGTTTACGACTGGGATGAGGATTTTCATGATCCAAACTTAGCTTATTATTTCTATGCTATACAAGAGCTAGGCGAGGCAGAAGCTACAAACTATTGTGATATATATGATAGAGAGAATGTCTATTATTTCAAACAAGAGAAAGACAAGAAGAAAGGCCCTAAAAAAGCCCAGGCAAACAATTCAGGTACATACATAATGACTAGTGAGCAGCCTCATAACTTCAAAACAGTTCCAATTGTGGCTTTCAAGAACACTTCAAACAGTGAAGGTAATTGTTTTCAAAGTATTGGATTGATGGATGATTATGATGAAATCATTTCAAATACTTCATCTGAAATAAAAGGTTCAGCTATGGCATTCCTCAAGGTTTTCGGAGATCTATACACGCCAGAGGGAGCAGATGGTCAACCTATTCCTATTCCCGATTTCTTGACAGAGTTTGGTACTATGTTATTTGGTCAAACACAAGATGGCAAACCTCTTGGTGATGCAGAGTTCCTCGAAAAGACTCTTGATGATACAGCAATAGAAAATTTGCTTAACAGATTAAGACAACACATATATGAAATTTCAGGATCAATTGACCTCAAAGAATTATCTGCTGCACAAAGAGTGTTTAGCATAAAGGCTTCTATGATGAGACTAGAGAATAATGCAAAGACAACTGAAAACTATTTCAAGCTAGGTACAACCAAAATCATAAAGCTATGGTTGTATTGGCTAAAAGAGTACAAAAGCATAACAGTTGATTATATAGACTTTGATACTATTGTCAATAGAGTGTTTCCTCAAGATGCTGAAGCACAAGCTAAGATATTTGCAAATCTAGTTGGAACTCTCGATGTAGAAGATGCACTAAGACTTGCAGGTATTGAGAATGCAACAGAGATAGCAGAAAGATCAGATGCTCTTATATTGCATAGTATCTCAGAAGTAGATGCAGATGACGAATAAAAATAAAGGTATAAGTAAAATATTTCTAACAGTAATAGCTTCATTCGTACAAGAGTATGAAGCTGCTGCTTTCGCTTTGTCCAAAAATATATTTGCAACAAAAAGAGGAGTTAAAGCCAAACTCAATAAGCTATCTGATAAGATGCTCAATGGTATCATTGATGACATGTTCACTGAAGGTATTAGAGCAAGCAATAAGATTATGAAGAGAGAGGTGTCAAATCTTGTAAGTATCTTAGATCAACCATTCAAGTACACAAAAGATGTCATCAATACTATTAATGATAACTCTGTATTCACAGGTTTTTATGATACGAAATATAAAGGTTTATATAAGAAAAGAGAGATTGATGCATTAAAACGAAAGATATTAACAGGTAAGTACGCTGGTTGGTCTGATACAAAGTTAGCTAAAGAAATTAGGAGTGTTATAGACATTTCTAAGAATAGAGCTCTTATAACTGCTAGAATGGAAACACAAAGATTAGAAGGTGCTGCTCAACAAGCATTTTATGATAAAGCTGTTGTGAGAAATAAATTTAAAAAAGTTTACATAACAAGAGATGATGACAGAGTTAGAGAGAAGCACAAAATTTTGGATGGTCAAATAGCTGATGATGAAGGGTATTTCACTGATGCTTCAGGTAATAAGTTTCAATATCCACCACCTCCAGACTCAACTTTTGGATGTAGGTGTAGAGCAGAGATGATAGAAAGGACAGAAAAAGAGCGAAAAGAGTATATAAATAGAAATAAATGAGTGATTTTGTAAAAATTATATAAGATAATTATGTATCTGTACGGGACAAAATCTGTATGGAAAAGGAGAGATTATTATGGAAATGAATGAAATTAAAGAATATTTTGAATCAAATAAAGATTCAGATCAAGTTAAGGATTTTCAGAAATCTTTGATGCCTTCGTTGGATCAAGTTATGGAAAATGAAGATTTTAAAATGAAAATGAAATCTTTTGCAGATGCAGAAGCATCTAGACAAGTTGAAGCGTTTAGGAGCAAAACTCTACCTGAAACTGTAGAGCAGGAAGTCAAAAAGAGAATGGAAGCAGCAACTCATAAAGAACCTTGGGAAATCAAGATGGCTGAGATGGAGAGGAATCAAACAGAACTTATGTCAAAACTCAAAAATAAAGAAAGAGATGAACTTATATCAAATAATAAAACAAATGCTCTTAGAGCTTTGGCAGATAAAAAACTTCCATCGGATTTGCTAGACTTTTTGGTATCTGATGAGTCGGAAAAAACAACAAAAAACGTAGAAACGTTTTCCAAAATGATGGAGAATTATACTACAAATTTAAAACAAGAATATATGTCTTCTAATAATATCAAAATTCCAGGAAAGCAAGAAGTATTAACTGATACAGGTAATATACCAAAAGATGATGCATCAAAGGCTGAGTGGGAAGCTTATTATAGGAAGAAATATTCTAAATAATCAAAGGAGATTATAGAATGGCTATTTCAAATGCAATTACAACAAGATGGGCGGCTGCTGCAAAGGTTATCGCTCAGGAGAATTCAATCGTGGGAACTATCACTTCGGGTTCTTATCAAGTAGAAAGTGAAGGTGCAAAAAAAATCACAGTTATCGGAGTCTCAACACCGACTATTTCTGATTATGTACCTGGTTCAACTACTCTAACTTATGAAGCCTTGACGGATAACAAGGTAGATATCGATATCGATATTTACAAAGAATTTTCTTTCACAGTAGATGAAGTTCAGGTTGCACAATCTACACCAGATTATGTTCCAGCAGGAGTAGAACAAGCAGCTAAGGCTCTTGCTATTACAGCAGATGCACATGTATTCGGTTTGTATTCACAAGCAGACTCTGGAAATATTGTAGCTCCAATTGGAACTCCAACTTCTATCACATCTGCAAATGTGTTAACAAATACTTCAAAATTAGCAAGAAAACTTAGAGAAAATCATGTAAATAGAGGTGAAATGTGGTTAGCAGTTCCTCCTTGGTATATGGATTTGTTGCAAGATGCAGCTGGTCAAAGATTGACAGATAATGCTGAAGTTATGGCTTTTGGTGCGATATATGAATACGCTGGTTTGAAGATTGTAGAATCTACAGAAGTTGTTCAAAACGCTGGTGTAGGTACTGATGAAACTGTTATTATGGCATTTTCAGCAAGAGCTATTCCTTTTGTTTCACAAATTAACAAAATAGAATCATTGATGAATCCAAATGCTTTTGGTGAATTAGTAAGAGGTTTGTTTGTTTTTGGTGCTGATACAATTTTTCCAAAAGAACTTGCCTACATGGCTTGTGAAGAAGGTTAAGTTTCTTTTTGAAACTCCTCATATTTGTTTGAGCTTAAGCTTCGGCTTAGGCTCTTTTTAAAAAAAAGGATACTAAATGAATGTAAAGCAGTACAATGATGATATAGCACTAGGTAGATTAGAGAGAATTTCTCAAGCATTTAAATTTGGTGAAGATGAAATAAAAACTGCTACAGTTTTATAAGGGGGCGGTTATGGCAATAGTGACAAAAGGTTTTGTTAAGCAATATCTTGGTATAATGGATACAACTCAAGATGATATAATTGATGCTTATATAATACTATGTGAACAACAATACCTTGATATTAGAAATGCTCCCTGGGAGAAAGATGATCTTGGAGATATAGTATACCCTCTAGGAAGTAATATAACAGTTGCTTCTATGATTGGTTATCAATTGTCAACCAAAGAAGAGGACGGTAAAGATATTTCTGCGGAGAGGATAGGGTCATATAATGTGTCTTACTCTTCATTAGGTAATGTTTACGGTTATCCTTCAGCAATTTCTTCTCAAATTAAAAAATATGTGAGGGGTGTGTAGCATGGGAGGTATTAGTAAGTATTATACTGAAACCATTATAATAAAACGAAAGGTATTCAACAAAATAAACGGCGTAAATAAGGAAACTTTTGTAATTATAGCAACTATATTAGGTGCTATTGACAAAGCAATTTCTTCATACATATATACTAGTGACAAAGAGACATTCGTATACACTGATATAGTTTTTGCACCTAATGGAACGGATATAAAAGAAAACGATATTATTGAACATGATAATAATGATTACGATGTGATTTCAGTTATAGATCCTATGAGAAGGAAGCATCACATAGAAGTCTTGCTAAGTAGAAAAGGCTAAATGTTATGAACAAATTTAACTCAAATTATGATGAAATAATAAGATTATTTCGGGATAATATCAAAGAGGCTATGAATGATTGTGGGAAAATTGGTACTGCTAATATTGTGAAGGAAACTCCTGTATTAACTGGAGATTTGAAATCGGCAAATAAATATGTAGCAGGTGACACAAGCGTGATTTTTGTCAATGATAAAAATTATGCAGGATTTGTAAACTATGGAACATACAAGATGTCATCTAACCCTTTTTTTAATAGGGGTTTAATAAATAGTTTAGATAATTTTAAAAGTATATTATTAAAGTATATGAAAATATAGGAGAGATAAATGATAGAGATAGACTTACATGCCTACTTACTTGATCAACTACCAGAAATAGATTGGAGTTGGGGTAAATTAGATGCAGAAACAGTTTTTAATCAAATACCTATAGGAAATTTTGTCAAATTGCCTTCATTGGCTTCTGGCATAACTCCAACTTACTTTGATAATATACAAATTACTATAAGGCATGAATATATAGATATCGTGCAACAGAACATAAATAAACTAATAGAATTATTTCAAACGTTTGTGGGTAATATAGGTAGCTATCAAGTTTGGACATCAGTAACACTTAATGGTGTTATATATGAAGAAGAAGATATAGTTGCAGGTATCATAACTTTGGGAATAAAATATACAATTCTATAAAAAAACAAGGAGATTTAAATGGCAAATAACTACAGTACAGAACAAGCACTACAGATTGTTAACAATCCAGCAGTAGCCTATTTGAGACCGTATGCATCAACTGGAGCTTATACTAAGTCAGTTTTTACAAATTCAATGAGTTTTTCAGCATCACCAGAGACTTTTACACAAGCTTTCGATGATACTGGAGATGTATATGATTCAATAGCTACAGAGACAGCAGAGCTATCTTTTGATACAGCTTTGATGTTTGACGCTAACTATATGGAATTGATTGGTGGTGGTTTATTCAGCAAGACCTCTACTTCAGCAGGAGCAACAGTTGTTGAAAATCAAGTCATAGTAGGTTTTATAGACAAAGGTCTTAACTCAATGGAGTTGAAAGATACAGAAGGAAAATCTTTTATTGGCTCTGTAGAGCCAGCAATTACATCTGTAACAGCTAGTGTCTCGGGCGTTTTAGCGGTAGATGGAGACTATACTATAGTTCCAGATTCTGCATCTTATTCAGGTTATTCTATAATTTTTAATTCTGCTGGAGTTGCTACAGTTGGTGAATCTGAAACCATTACTATAATTTACAACAGTCCTGAAGTTGTTGGTGAAACAGAAGTTAATTTCGGTGGAATCAAGAATTATGCACCTATTGAGGGTTATATTGAAACTATGAACAGACAAGGGAAAGTGGTTAGAATTAGCTTCTACAAAGCTTATTACAATGCAAATTGGAATATGGCTGGAGCTGCTGAAAACTCACCAGAAGCATCTGTTTCAAACTTTGTATTCAGCATAAAAGCCGATACATCGAGAGCATCAGGATCTCAACTATACTCATTCAAGATAATTGAGTAATTTAGATGATTTAACAAAAAGAGGTTTAAAAAGCCTCTTTTTTTATGTTAAAAATGATCAAAAACATAATAATTATATAAGATAATGTATAACAAATATGAGGAGAATTGTATGATTTTTGAGAAAATGAAAGGTAAGAGAAGAATTGTAAAACTTGGAAAAGACGATTGGTTTGAAACAAAGAATGGGGTAAAATTTCCCATTAAAAACAAACCTATGATTTTTGGTGATCTTCATCAGTCTTACAATGACAATCTAGAACGACTTACAAAGATTGAAACTGAAAGGGAGAAAGGTTCTACTGATTTTGATATCAATGAATATGTGGAAACTGTTAATAATTATATTGATGAATTTTATTTGATTATTAAAACTATAACAGAGTTTAACGGCTTTGATGTTGATGTGGAATTCATAAAATCAAATCTTGATTATGAAGATCCATATTGGTACATGCAATCAGTTAGTCTAGGTCGTCCAGTGTATTCTGTCGACGAATACATGGTAAAAAAAAAGCTGTAGAAAATGAAAATTCTCTACCTGGCTGGACTGCTAATTCAGAAAAATATGTTGCATTATTAGAAAGAGAATATAATCTTTCCAGAGAAGATATTCTCTGGGAATATTCCTGGGAAGATATCCAATTCAGAATCAATCAACTACCATCAGAACGAATAGTTCCATTTAGAGAGGGCATGAAGAAGAATCAATATAAGGAATTATATTTAGAGGCTCTTTGTGATCGAAAAGTTGTGAATACCGAAACTCTCAAATCTGATTATGATAATTTCCAAAAAAGATTAAATGAAGCAAGAAATAATAATTAATTAGCAGTTATAGTAGAGGAGATCAATATGGTTTCATTAGGTGAAATTCAAGCTATGCTCACACTTGAAGGCTTCAAAAAGTTTTCAAGTGACTTGAAGGGTGCTGAAAAGAAATTAGCAGACTTTGGTGCAAAAGCAAACAAAATAGGTACAGGTCTCAAAAAGACAGGCGGTACTCTAAGTAAAAATCTAACACTACCAATAGTTGCAGCGGGTGCAGCAGCAATTAAGATGGCTGCTGATTTCGAGGTATCTTCAAATAAATTTAAGAAGGCTTTTGAGGGTGCTGCTGATTCTGCGGCTGATTCCGTAGAGCTTTTGAATGAAAAATATGGTTTGGCTCAATCAGAAGCAACAAAGTTGTTGGCAAATACAGGAGATCTACTCAAAGGTTTCGGGGCAACAAGTGAGCAGGCACTAGGATTGAGTACAGAGGTCCAAAAGCTCGCTGTTTCCTTAGCAGCTTACAATGGTATTCCAGTCGCTCAATCATCAATAGCTGTTACAAAAGCTCTATTAGGTGAAACTGAGAGTATGAAAACGCTCGGTGTAGTTATAAAACAAACAGATGTTACAACAAGATTAGCAGAAAAAGGCATGGGTGATCTTGAAGGTCAAGCTCTTTTGTTGGCAAAAGCTCAAGTAACACTGGAATTAGCCACAGAACAATCAACAGATGCAATAAAATCATTATCAGATAATCAAGGGACAGCTGCATTTCAGACATCTGCTCTTATTGGAGATTTGAAAGATTTGTCTATACAGTTTGGTACAATATTATTACCAATTGTGAAAGCAGTCGTAGAACAAGTTAGGAATACTGTTCAATGGTTTTCAAACCTATCTGATTCAGCGAAAACATCAATACTAGTAATAACTGGATTAGCAGCAGCAATAGGGCCAATTATAGCTCTGGCTGGTGCTATAGTAACAGGGATTGGAGCAGCTACAGTAGCCATAGGGGCATTAAATGCAGCTCTAATATTCTTAGCAGCAAACCCAGTAATAGCAGCAGCAGCAGGTATTGCAGCAATTACATTAGCTCTTACAGCTCTTATTGTAGCATCAGAAAAGGCATATTCAGATGAATTAGCCAAGCTTTCAGATACTTTTGAGGGTATTGGGAAAGCAGCTGGTATAACAACAGAAAATATGGATGAATTTGTTGCTACAGCAGGTAAAATAGCCACTTCATTAAGTCTTTCTCAACCTAGAGATGATTTTGAAGAAGTCAATAAATTAGTTAATCAATTAGTAGAAGAAACAGGATTTACAGCATCTCAAGTAGCTGAAATAGGTATACAGAGTGATGCTGTAACAGAAAAGTATAGAGAACAATTAGTAACAATAAGAGATGAAGCATTAGCATTAGAGAATATAACAAAAGCTGAAACAGATAGATGGACAACAACAACAGAATCTGCCAAAGCTGAGAGATTAGCTGCAAATGAAAAAGAAAGATCTGCAAAATTAGCTACAGAACAAGCTGCTTTGGAAGTTCAGATTGCTACTGCTTTAAAAGCTCAAAAAAAACAAAGAGATGCAGCCCTCAAGATTCAAATTGAAGGAAGAAAAGCTGCTTTGGCAACTTATTCAGGTGATGTGAAGAATGCTCAGACGGCTTATAATCTTGGACTTATTAATCAAAGAGAGTTGCTAGAAGCCAACGCTTCAGCTGCTGAAACACAAGCAGATGCTCTTATAGCAGCTGGATACAATGGAGTAGCTGGAACATCATTGGGTAACATAGAGTTGACAAAAATGGTTGCAACTATTACAGATCTTAATTCTAAGATTGTAGAATTGGATGCAACATCTGAAGAATCTATGACTAAAGCTGCAACTACTGCGGCAACTGAAACAGCAGCAATTTTGGCGGTTAAGAGTGAATATGCTTCTAAAATATTGGAGCAGTTTGACAAAAAAGAAGAGTTATTAGAGTTGGAGAAACAATCTGCTTTGAAAAATGCAGAGGAAATCGGAGCTGGTATTTCCGAAATAAAAGCTTATTATGCAGAAGAAGAAAGATTACTAAAAGAAGAAAGATTAAATGAAAAGATGACCGCAGATGCTCAGGAAATTGCAGATGCTCAAGCTAAGTTTGCAACTATATCAAATGTTATTTTGGGTTTAGGGGAACAAATACAAGCTATCACAAATCAACAGATAACTAACGCAAAAGCTGTATTAGCAAACTTCTTAGCTGTTAACGGATCTGAAATAAAAGCCTTAAAAGCTAAAGAGAAAACTGCTGAAGGTTTAACTGCTAAAGAGAAAAAAAGATTAGATAAATTAAACGAAGAAAAAAAGAAATTGATGCAAGAGCAATATGACAGAGAATTGCAAGCTTTCTATGTTTCAAAAGCTTTAAATATTGCACAAACTGTTATTCAAGGTGCTACAGCTGCAATTTCAGCTTTTCAGGCAATGGCTGGTATACCATATGTAGGGCCAATATTAGGTGCTGTAGCAGCAGCAGCAGTAGGAACTTTTACAGCTGTTCAAGTAGGATTTATAGCAGCTCAACAACCACCTCCAAAACCTTTTGCAACTGGTGGTATCGTAAATAATCCAGGAGCAGGTATTAACGCAATTGTCGGTGAAGCTGGACCAGAAGCTATATTACCCTTGTCTGATTCAACTTTTAATAGTCTTGGACAATCTATAGTTGATGCTCAAGAAGCAAGTGTAGATGAACCATCTGGATCAGGTGGAGGATTAAGCTCTTTAACAATAGTTATGCAAGGATTGGGGACAGTTAGTATTCCTATAACACAAGATGCTATTAATAATAGAGAGATTATTATACCTGCATCATCAATCGTAGAAGAATAAGGGAGAAAATATGAGAATTTATTGGGATAACTTAATAGAACAATCAACCCTAACTCCATCAGAAGCAGAAGTAAATCAAGATGTGAATCTATTAAAACAGCCACATCTTGCTTCTACTTTTAAGTTTGGAGCTCAAGATGTAAATCTTGTTATAGACTTAGGTTCTATAGAAAATAT
>Ga0208771_1001684_pt1 | contig 11396 bp, 9 predicted proteins | sample AntAceMetag02UKX_FD_184775 | JGI IMG/M metagenome (GOLD analysis project Ga0208771, IMG submission 184775) | Saline lake microbial communities from Ace Lake, Antarctica - Antarctic Ace Lake Metagenome 02UKX (SPAdes) (version 2) | ecosystem: Environmental > Aquatic > Non-marine Saline and Alkaline...
GTAAAGAAGAGATTGATGAGAATTAAAGAATTATGGGCGAATCTTACAAAATTTTACTTCGTGGACGGTGCCCCAGCTACAAATAACGACATAGAAAATTATTATTCGACAAGCCTCAAGACTCACAGTAAAAAACAGTTGCGGACTCCAGGAATTGAAGTGCAAATGAAGCTTTCTGCTTTGAAAAGGGCAGGGATGTTTGGACGACCTGAAAAAACGTTAATTGAAGCCTTCTTAATGTTCTTCCCGTTCCTAGATCCTGGGTGATGACAAATCGTTCTTATAATTCTCAATTCAACTAAAATAATTAGCGTGAGCTGACCAACTTTGAGTGAATGCAATGAATAATATAAGTTAAAGATATATTTTAACTTGTGATAATTTGATACATACCTCATGTTTACGGTCACTTCAACAATATAGGCAAGAAGCGAAGGGGTATTTTGCGCTCAATATCTGAAAATCACTCGATTTTTAGATAGTGCCCGAATGGTGAACGAATGGTGATTTGTGGACATAAGGGGGACAACTACTATAAATATATTTGACATAAATGTGTTTACGTGTCTTTCACTGGTTTTGCGCTCTCAGTAGCCTTCAAGCACATAACTTCTCGCAGGCGCCAAACCCTGCTTTCTGTCACAGCGGTAACCTTGGCCGTATCAATTTCCCTCATCTTCACATCGCTTGGAACCGGATCTCAAGAGCTACTTTCCGACATCGTGGAAGAGAAGCTTCCTCACGTGACGATCGCGCCAGAAGAAGAGGAAAAGTACATCCACCTCTACAGGGGCCTTCTTTCGAGAGCGTCATCAATAGAAGGAGTAAAGTCAAGCTCAGTCTCGCTTTCGACCCAGGCCACCGTCTCGTTCAAGGACAAGAACAAGAACGCCTTCCTGAGAGGGGTAGTGCCCAAAGACGAAGACGCCATCTACAAAATAAGCGAATCAATGGTCCAAGGCGACTTTTTCGACATACAAGATGGAACGAACGTCGTAATCGGGATCAAGCTGGCAGAAAAACTGGAGACGAAGATCGGTGATGAGGTCGAGATCAGCTTTCCAAGAGCCAAGACGACGTCCCTTCAGGTGGTCGGGATGTTCGATACCGGAACTCCCCTAGACGAAAGCTTCGCTTATGTCTCACTCAAGACGGCAAGAGACTTTCTGGACGAAGGCAACGTGATAAATTCTCTTGAGCTTCGGATCTTTGACATAAACGAGGCCGAAAGAATCGCAAAGGAGATCGACTATCTGGGGTATGATGCCAAAAGCTGGCAAGAGAACAATCCCGAGATTGTGAGGTCGATTAACGTCGGGGGTTTTTGGAGGAGTCTGTCCATCTTCTTTGTGATGATCATAGCAGCTTTTGGGATTGCTGCCATCATGAACATGCTCGTCTTCGAAAAGACCCGCGAGATAGGGATGCTCCTTGCCCTTGGGGGAAATAGCGCGTCTATCCTGAAGATATTCATTTACGAAAGCGGCATCTTGGGGTTGATAGGAGGTGCCGTGGGCTGTGTTTTCGGCATCGTTTGCATCCTTCTTTTAGGAAGTTTCAGGTTCCAGATAACCGCAGGCGGAAGAGAGCTAAGTTCGATTCCTCTCGTGATAGATCCCTGGAACTTTCCGACCTACGTGATCCTGGCCTTGGCTTTGAGCATCGCTGCAGGCGCTTATCCTGCCTACAGAGCTTCAAGGCTCGATCCAGTCGAGGCGCTCAAAGGGTCAGAAGCTGGGTCTTCGTCGCTTAGGATATGGCATGCTGGGCCCTTGGAAGAGCGGTTTGCATGCCGTTGCATCTCTTTTGGCTATGAGGCTGCGATCGCAGTAAGGCACATTCTTTCCAACAGGAAAGGAACTGCCTTCACCCTACTCTCGGTGGGGATTGCCGTGGGCGTAATCATCATGTCTTTGGGGCTCACTCAAGGCGTGATCACCGAGATCATAGCAACTACCGTCGAGAAGAACCCTCACCTCTACATCGAGCCCAAGGAAGACGAAGATTACATCCACCTCTACAGAACTTTGACCCGGATTGTCTGGGAGCACCCTGGAGTTGTGGCCGCGTCTCCAAGGCTGATAGGTCAAGGCGCGGCCCAACATCGTGATAACGTCGAAGGGGTCGAATTTGTTGGCGTCGATCCGGGTCCTGAAGAGCTGCTCATGAACGTCCAAAGGTCCGTCGTTGTGGGCGATTTTTCAGAGCTAAAGTACAAGAAACGGTCTGCTTTTCTGGGGATTGGGCTTGCCGAAAACCTGGATCTGAGGCCGGGCGAAAGCTTCGACTTAGTTCTCAAGGATAGATCTGTCAGGCTCAAGGTGGCAGGGATCATAGAGAAGGGCACAGTCAAGGACTCAAACCTGGTCTACATACCTCTTGAGACTGCACAGGATTTGGTGGGCGAAGGCGATGTAGTTTCCGAGATCGGGGTTCGGCTCGATAACTTCGAAGAGGCTCCAAAGGCTGCAGCCGAGTTAGAAGAGAAGCTCAACTACGTCACCAGTTCCTGGCAGGAGTTCAGCAGAGAAATTGCAAGGTTCGTCGGAACTCAGTCCAGGATCAACTTGATCTTCTATTCGATGATCCTTGCGATATCGGGATTTGTCATAGCCAACACCACAATCATGATAATCAGCAGGCGGACCCGCGAGGTTGGGATATTGATGGCGATGGGCGCAACCAGAAGGTCTATACTGGAGATATTCGTCCTCGAAAATCTGTTATTGAGCTTGCCAGGCGGGCTTTTGGGGATTGGAATCGGCCTCGTTGCGGCAAAGCTGATAGCCAGATACGGGCCAGAGGGTTTTGGCGGGGCTGAGCTCTCCTTCTCGCTTAGCCCTGCTCTTATGGTTTACGCGGTCCTCTTCGCCCTGGTTTTGAACTTCTTTGCCAGCATATATCCTGCCTACAGGGCTTCAAGGCTCGATCCAGTAGAGGCGATAGCTTCGGATTGAGTGGATTGAGTCTGTTGAAAGTATAGTCGAGAACAAATTAGATGATTGTTGAAGGCATCGTTGGCGGTTTGAAGACGCCCTTTTCGGTTATGATCCCGGTGACTTTCTCAAGAGGCGTTGCATCGAAGGCAGGATTGTAGACTTTGACGTTGGGTGGTGCGAGCAATTTCGCCCCAAATCGTCTCACTTCGTCTGGGTCCCTCTCTTCGATCGTCACCTCTTTTTCCGTCCTCTCCAAGTCGAAGGTCGATAGAGGTGCTGCCACGTAGAAAGGAATCCCATGGGCCTTGGCAAGAACTGCATGTGTGTAGGTTCCAATCTTGTTGAAGACCGCATCCTTCGTGATCCGGTCTGCGCCCACGATCACCTTGTCCACTAGGCCCTGACGCATCACCATCCCCGACATGTTGTCGCAGATCAATGTTACGGAAATTCCGTCTTCCATCAGTTCCCAGGCGGTAAGACGGCTCCCCTGGTTGAGTGGCCTTGTTTCACAGGCGTAAACCTGGATATTCTTTCCTTGAGCTGCGGCAGATCTGATCACGCCCAAAGCCGTGCCCCAGCCGACACAGGCCAACCGTCCCGCGTTGCAGTGGGTCAGAACTGTGTCGCCATCTTCCAAAAGATTCGCTCCAACCTCGCCCAGGGCCTTGTTCACTTCGATGTCCTCTTGGGCGATCCTTTCGGCCTCTTTGAGGGCAATTTTTGCGATATCCTCGGCTGAATCAAGATTTCGATTTCGATCCTGATCCAGTGCCTTTAAGACTCGATCCACTCCCCAGGAGAGGTTCACAGCTGTGGGCCGGGACCTTTTTATGATCTCTGCCGCCTTTTCGATATCTTCAGTCTGATCTTTTGGCCGCTTTGAACTGGATCTCACGGCTGCGAGGGCCACTCCATAAGCTCCGGCAGCGCCCAAAGCAGGCGCGCCTCTAACCTTCAAGGACGATATGGCTTCGATAAGGTCTGGGATCGTTTTTACCTTAATCTCCACCAAGCTTTCTGGAAGAAGGGTCTGGTCGATCATCCCGATGGCTCTCTCTTCCAGGTCCCACCAGATCGTCCTCATCCTTTCATCTCCATTTCATCTACGCATCACGGTCTTGACGGCGCCATCTTGGACGACCAAGAGCTGATCTACATTCTCGAAGATCCCATGTTCTACCACCGCCGGGAGACTTGAGAGCTTTGTTGCAAGCGCGGCGGGATTCGTTATGGTTCCGAAATAGGCGTCGATCACGAAGTTTCCGTTGTCGGTTATGACCGGCCCGTCCTTCATCTTGGCCTGGCGCAAGACGGGTTCACCCTTCATATCCTTTATTTTGGAGGCGACAAGCTTCGCTGCAAACGGCAGGACTTCTATGGGTATTGGCGCGTCCAAAACGTCCACATATTTTGAAGTGTCTGCCACGATCACGAACCATTTGGCAGACTGGGATACCACTTTCTCCCGCGCGTGAGCACTGCCACCGCCCTTTATCGTGACCAAGTTGCGATCGATCTGATCTGCCCCGTCGATGGCAATGTCGAGCGCTGGATGCTGATCCAGGCTGGTTATGGGAACTCCACTGGATATGGCAAGCTCCTGAGCCTGGTAAGATGTGGGGACGCCCATGATCTCAAGGCCCGCGTCTACCATCTCTCCGATCTTCTTGATGGTCCAGGCCACGGTCGATCCGGTTCCCAGACCCACGACCATCCCGTCTCTTACAAGTTCTGCTGCAGCTTCGCCCACGGCCCTTTTTTCTTCAAGGTTGGAATCAGGTGTTCTCATGGAAAACCACCTCACTTTAGAATCTCGCTCTTCACCGTGGTGAAGATTGGCCCTCTCACGTCGATCTTTCGCTTGTGGCTGGTGATGTGCCGCTCCAATGCAGGGTCGAGCTTCAGGTTGATCTCGCCTGGGCCTCGAATGATCCGCACCCTGGTCTCAGATCCTTCGCCTTTCTGGGCGGCGTCTTCGATCTCGCTTGCGGCCTGGTTTGCAAAGGCGTCTATGAACCTGATGCCAGAAGAGACTCCGTTATCGAATGCCTTCTCCCACTTGGGGGTATGCGGAACGCCCACGATATTGTCTTTGTACACCAGCACCTCGTTCTGGTAGGCTGGACCACAGAGCTTTGTGTTCTCTTCTGGCTCTACCACCGAGACTTCGACTTCTCTTCCGTAAAGTTCGCCTTTCCAGGCCGAAAACTCGCAGGGTGAGGGTGTATCGCCCTTCTCTTCGCAGACTTTGACGACTGCTCGGTAGATCGCTATGCCCTCTTCAGTCTGGGGCTCACGTTCTACCCGGATCATCTGGGCCATCTCTCTTTGGGTCAGAGGTAATTCGGCCTGGAACTGGGGGTAAGATAACGCTCTTACGTCATTTGAGTCGTAAAGTATCATGGCGAGCCGCTCGACTCCCAACCCCAGGTTCATCACGGGGCAGGATATGTCGTACTTGGACAAGGCAGTTGGCGAATAGATCCCAAATGTGGCAACTTCGACCCAGCCAGTGTCGTATTTTGTGTTCGAGCCCACAAGTCCAGGGTGGTAGGCGTAAACTTCAATCTGGGTATCAGGAACGTAATATTTGCTCCTCTTGCCGTCCGGCAAGAACTTGAATTTCTCAAACCCGAATTGGCTGAGCAGTCCATCTGCCACAGCTTTTCCGTCGTCAACGCAAACGTCTTCGTCCATTATGACGCAGCTTGCGGAATGATAAGTCATGAGCCTCGCGGCATCTTCGGATTGTTCACGCCTGAAACATTTGTCGACAGAAAAGAGCTTCACAGGAAGACTTGCCATCTCCTGGAGACTTGAAAGAGATAGGAACCAGCCCGAGGTCATGTGGCTTCTAAGAGTTCTCGTGGTGGCGACTGGCTTTAATTCTTTAAACTCGGGGAAGACCTCTTCGAGAAGGGTAGATATGAGCGCGTCTGAGGCGTTCAGCGCTTGGGATACGTCGTGGACCAGATCGTCGCCTTCAACAACCCCTTTCTTGTATCCGTGAAGGATCTGTCTGATCTCTTCTACCTCTTCTTGGGCGATGTCTCTATCCAGAAGCTCTTTCATCTGGTCGATCCTATCGTCAGAGATGCCAATGTCAGGTCTTGGCAGCCCGGCCAGGTAGAAACATCGATCCAGCACTGCCAGGGCCTCGCTGCCAAACTGCTTGTAAACTTCTTTGTCTTCCACGATTAAGGGGTTCATGGCCTCGTCGAAACCAAGCCTGAGGTAAGCTTCCCTGAGCCTTCTTATGACCTCGAATATGGGGTGCGGTCTCCCAAAAGAGCAGGCGCGTCTGGGGTAGCTGTCGTTCAAGGCGGGTTTTGCGATGTAATCTCGTCCTCGCTGCCAGGCATCGTTGAAATCCTCGCTGGCAGCTTCCCTAATCTTGGCTGGATCGAATTTCATGAGTGGGGGATTAGAAAGCTACGCATCTTTAAGGCTTTTGGGGGCTAAGCGAGGACCTTAAGAGGACAGTTTGGGCAAAGGGGGCGAAGGTAGGGTCTATGGTGTACGCGCGGTTTTTCGGCGCCGCTCTCGGAAATCGCTTTCCATCGAAACATTTTTCACATAATGGCAAAACGCCTATTTGGGACCTTCTGATCCGGTCTTGGCGGTGGCGATGACTCACGACGGCCGCTGGGATCATAAGCCACCTACCCACCTGGTGAGGTGCCGAAGAGATTTGCAGAGCTTCTGCGAGATGCGTCCCAGTCCATGATCATCGTCCCAAGTCTCAGTACTTGTTATTGTATTAATATTTATTAACTGATTTTAGTCGGCCGCAAACTCAAGTTGAGTTGTTGAAGTCGAATACTTAGATGGAAATTTTTTCAACAGCGATTCAAAGCGTGGGTCATCACGAATGGCTTCTAGGTCTGGATCTCTGCTAGCCCAATCAGGCCCCATCTGATTTTTCTTTAAAGCGGTTTCGAGCAATTTTAGAGCGTTATCTTTATTCCCTGATATGGCCTCGAAACAAGCCCGATTGTATTCAATTTCGTTTTCCATCAAATCGTGGGCGATTTTGATTTGCTCTTCATATCTATCATCCTGACCACGTTTTTTGTAACAAGAAGCAAGTGATAACCGAGCCGCTGCAAACTTGGGATCAATCTCAATTGCCTTTTTAAAGGCCGTGATTGCCTCATCATATATTTCTTTGTGCTGATAAACATTTCCAAGACCGTTCCAAGCAGGAGAAAAACTTGGGTCAATATCAATAGCCTTCTTATAAGCTTCTAGAGCTTTAATGTCGCAATCTTCGCAATTTTTGTGACTATAAACATTACCGAGACCGTGCCATGAATTGACCGAATTAGGCTTTAGTTTAATCCTATTCTTATAAGCGTTAATAGCATCATCATATTTATGTACATCAAGATATATATTACCTATTCCATGCCAAGGTTCCGAATATTTGGAATCGATCTCTAACGCTTTATTATAGGCTTTAATAGCCTCCTCAAAACGACCGAGGCTATGATAGACATTTCCCAAATTGTTCTGAGAATATGCAAACTTAGGATTAATATTGATCGACATATTGTAAGCCTCAATGGCATCCTCATATCGGCCCAAATTAACATAGGCGTTACCTAAACCATTCCAAGAGTCTGCTGAATCTGGATCGATATCTATAGCTTCCCTGTAAGCCCTAATAGCATCCTCATGGTGACCCTGCTTGACATAGACATTACCGAGACCGATCAAAGGATAAGCTAACTTAGGTTTAGTCAAAATTTATCGCCTCTGAATCTGATTTGTAATCAACAGCATAACGAAACATTTCTTTAGACTTTTCAAGTTCATTTTTTTGGTAGTAAATAATGCCAAGCTTATAGAATAAATCAAAAATGGGCTCATAATACTTCTCAATTTTCGAAACTTCGATGCAATGAACTCGGGCACCTTCGAGATTCACCATTCGCCCGGTCCAAATATACTGATGATAACTATCGAGAGCATTGGTATAAAGCTTAAACCCCTCCCAAGTTCTTGTCGATTTAGCCGCCGGTAGGTTCGGCCATAAGTCTTTAGCAATTTTGAAGGCCATATCCATAATTAAAGTTGGTATTTGCTTGACTTTGTCACATTTCAGATTCAATCGCCAAATCGATAACTACCGATCCCGTGTTGCCACACAGATAACGAGTCGTTTTCTTATTACGTTTCAATCTGCCTGTATGCATGCGGTGGCCACCACAGGTTTAAGGTTTGCTCGGTAGGTTGTAACTGTCTAATCTGACAAAGTCAAGTTTGGTAGTCATATGTAATTCTACGGCTAACTTCCCAAACGCTAACTTCGCTGTTTTTTTCCATACTAGCTACTAGGCGAAATAACGATCCGTATTTTTGTAAACTCCCACATATAATGCAATTTTGCGGACCAATATTGATGGGCCATAGACGTTTGAGGTTTATAAGCAATTGACCAAGAGGCAGTGATGTTCCAGCTATATCTATCGATCCCATACCAGCGATGCCGATATCTAAACTTTCGTTTGATTTTGCCAGTTCAGGAAACGTAGCATTGCTAGTACCCGCTCTCTCACGCATACTTACAGGACTCCGATCCTCAATTGTGCTAGTAAAACGTTCTTTCCGAGAGGTTTTTTCGGAGAAAGGTGTAGCTTCAAATTCTTCAAGGTCCACCTGGTAAATTTGGGGGATCCTCTGTAACTCCACTTTAAGTGAATCAGAGATAGCTCTGCCGTCGTACTTGCTGTCACTAGTTGTGTTGTCAAAGGGTGAAATTTTCAATCCTTCACTTTTGCACATCCATATAATAAGTAAAAATAAAAAAATTATGATTATGCTAAATATGGAGATTTGTACTATAAAAAATGTTAGATCACGCCAAATATCCAAATCAGTTTTAATAGCATCTAAATCGATAACCTCAGCTCGGACCAGACCACTCAGCACCAAACCTGCTGAGATAATACCCTGCACTACTACTAAGACAAATAACATTACTGTTAGCGAGATTGTCAATCGTTCCCGCATGAATACTCTCCTTCAGAAACGAGTGAGTCACTCCTTCTACTTTATCCTTTCACCCTCGATCCCCCTGGCAGCAGGAAGCTCACGATCTGGTCAACGGAGGCGCTGGGCCTGAGGCATCTCTGCTCCTCCTTCCACTCGGCTAAGGGCCCGTAGCGAAATAACTTACGCATAAACGTCTAAGGCCATTATATGAAAACGACATGAAGCAGCCCCAGTATAATAATTATACAACACTCATATGGCAAGGTTATTTCCTCACGAGCCCTAAAGATCGATAAATCCTCTTCGCCAGGCCCTCGACGCCAGCCCCCGCCCTCCGCCTCACCGCCGAGACCGGGCCGCCGATGAGCTGGTCCCTCGCAATCCCCGTGGCGAGGCCGACGGAAACGCCCCGAAAGCGCCGCCGCTCGCCCCCGGATCACGGAGGCGCCATTCTTGGTGGACTCACCGATTTTCGTCTCTCGGTAATCATTAAATAGCATCTCATTAAGAACTTTAGAATTGACCGTGTACGCGATGGACGTCGGGAGGGAAATTGGCATGAAAGCGATAGGAATTGTAGGGAGTCCCAGAAAGAACGGTAACGTCGATCGGTTGGTCCAGGCCGTATTGGACGGAGCCGAAGAGGCCGGCTACGAGATCAAGAAATACAATCTCAATGAGATGAATTACTCGGGCTGCCAGGCGTGCAACTACTGCAAGAGCCACGAAAAGTGCAGGCTCGACGACGATCTATCAGAGCTGTTGGAGGACATAACGCAGGCCGATGCGGTCGTATTTGGGTCGCCAATATACTTTTACCTCTTCACCGGGCAGTTCAAGCTGATGGAGGATCGGATGTATTCGTTCATCGATCCAGAGTTCAACTCTCGCCTGAGTCCCGGAAAGAAAGCCGTAATCGTGACAAGCCAGGGCAATCCGGACCTTGCAGCTTTTGAAAAAGCAACTTCGGACTTCGGAGGGATTCTGGAACTTCTGAGATTTGAAGTGGCCAAGATCATCTGCATGGCGGACGGAAACGCGCCGAATGCGGTCCTTGAGAAAAAGGATCTTCTGGATAAGGCGAAGTCCGTCGGATCGGCCCTTTGAAACTCCTATAAATCGAGCTGAAAATCTGGGAGGGAAGTGCCAAGGGGCGATGGCTTTCAAGCGCCGTTTCAGCTCGGCATCCTTTTTGTACTCGCACCGTTGGCCGGAAGATATCACCCCTTCGCCCTCGATCCCCCCCGGCGGCGAGAAGCTCACGATCTGGTCGACGGAGGCGACAGACTTGAGGCGCCTTCTGTCCACCTCCTTCTCGGCGAAGGTCCGATAGATCCTTTTTGCCAGATCCTCGGGGCTGAACTCGCCAGGCTCCATCATTGAGCTGAAATCGATCCCGGGCAACGTCATTCTTTTTGGTGGGGGCTAGTGGGGGGACCCGAAGAGGGCATAGTAGACAAAGAGGGCGAAGAAGGCTCTACGTGATCCTTGTGATCTATGGCTGCCCTGCCTAAAACCTCTTTCCACCGATCCCTCTCAAGTTCTATGCGAGTGCTGAGGTTTTGGGGCCGAAACTTGAATGCGTAGATTGCGAAGAAGACCAAAGCTACGAGAAGGGCACCTTCGCTCAAGGAGGACAACTGCACGTTCTGATTGCCGATCGAAATATACCCTTTAGAGCCGCCAAATTCACCAATAATATTCAATATTATAAATGATACTAAAAGAGCTAACAAAACAAAGATGATGTGGGATGCCCATATCATGGGATAAAACCTGTGAGACGTCGCAGCACCCTTATCCTTGAATATCGTGCGATATTCTCTGAGGGCGTTCTCCCATCCAAACCACCTGTCTTTGAATCGCCCTTCATGGACGAGTTGTATGTAGGCCACGATTCTGGCATCGCTCTGTAGACGATTTCCGATGAACCAAAGGTTGAACCCGAGTATGAATACGAGTCCTGCCGAAATGAAAAGCCCCATATCTGCGCCGATCTGGGTGGTGGACGTTATGCCATTCGTCCCATCCACGTTACTAATGCCACCGAAACGGGTGACCGCCGCCATCGCTGCAACGATTACACCCAAAGTGATGATTATAGTCCTAAACGCTATGTTTGACACTTATCCGGGGTGCAAGGTTATGTCGATGCAAGACGCTACCGGCCTTGTAGTGGATGACATATTCAAGACGCCACATTAAGTGTCAAGTCTAAGGTTCATGACTATAAACGCTCGAAGACGTAGCTCCGGTTCTTCTTATGCTCTTCGAGCAAAGAGCGGTACTCTTCCAATCGGATCTCGTCTTTGAGCTTCATAAGATTCACCCATCGGTCATCGGTTAAGCCCACCATTCCTCTCTGAATCGCACCCTATTAACATGCGGGTCTAGTGCCTGACTGTCATATACATCTGCCACTGTAAAGAAGTCCCGTTGTATCCCAACATAATTTAA
>Ga0208771_1001699_pt1 | contig 11298 bp, 5 predicted proteins | sample AntAceMetag02UKX_FD_184775 | JGI IMG/M metagenome (GOLD analysis project Ga0208771, IMG submission 184775) | Saline lake microbial communities from Ace Lake, Antarctica - Antarctic Ace Lake Metagenome 02UKX (SPAdes) (version 2) | ecosystem: Environmental > Aquatic > Non-marine Saline and Alkaline...
GACTTTTGTCAGTTTCCAATAACTGTCCAGTTTTTAGAAAATCAACCTCAAACCAAAGTAACTTCTACACCGAACGTAATTTTCCTCAATTGCCTGTAATGTTTAGAGCCTGCCACGTTCTTCTTGCTCTTCTCTCAATCTGAATGTGGAGGCTTTTGTTAGCAGCATCTTCTTCATTTCATCAGAATCATTTTCTTTGTAGAAGTGAATTTTCCTGAGTACATTTTATAGAAATATACTCCACTCGAAACAGGTTTGTTGGAATTATCTGTACCATCCCAACTGGTAATATGTTTACCTGTTTTTTTTGTCTCATTTATAAGTGTTTTAACCAGTTGCCCTCTTAAATTGTAAATTTCTATAGTTACATTTCCTACTTCTTTAATTGAGTAAACAATATTTGTAACCGGGTTAAATGGATTTGGATAATTATTTTTAAGTTGGGTAACAAAAGGTGATACATGGTGTTCTGCATTAACATATCCCACGATCAATGTTACAGGGATCACATAATCACCACCGTAATTGGAATTATTATGGATCAGTATATTTGCTGTAAGCACATCACCAACATTAAGATCTGCTGAATTAAAGAGAACTGGCATTATAACAGTTCCACCATTACCAGGAATTGTTCCGGGATTATTACTAACCCAAAGCCAGTTTTCTGGTCTTGTAAGTTCATCCGTATATTCGACAGACATACTATACACAAGATCACCCGGTCCATTATTGGTGATGAAGAACGAGAGCGTTCCTGTTGTATCGGGAGGCAGGTAACATATAAGTTCTGTAACACTCACATCAATTTCAGACCAAAGCAGTGAAAAATCGAGTGTAGTAACAACGTTTGTTATACTAAAATTCAGTTCTTCTGTATCAAGATATAATGGCGAAACGCAAGAAATATCAAATACACCAGGCAAGGTTCCAACAATTTCATAAGTTCCATCAGCTTGTGTAACAGAACTTAATCCTGTGCCGACAATAGAAATAGTTGCACCTTCAATTGGGATTCCTGTTCCGAATTCAATTACAGTTCCCAAAAGAACACCAGAAGAATATCCGGTTGTGCCAACATCATCGATATACCAGCCAGGATATGTAGTCGTATTGTCTGACCCAAAATGCCATCTAAAGATGAGATTTTGACCGGTATAAGAAGAAAGATCAAATTCTTCATATTCCCATAAACAATGATCATGACCTGTGAATATCGGTTCACCACTCAGAGGATTAGAGGTGTTTGCGGTTCCTGAATAACCATTTACAGGCTCGAGCACAGACCAGCTTATACCTCCATCGGATGAAACTTTCACATTACCACCATCATAGCCTGATTCAGTATCATACCAATGCCAAAAAAATAATATTGGGTCAAATGATGTAATTAAATAATACTCCGGAGAATCTAAAGTAAAATTCGCGCCATTAGGATAATCATTAGCTAAAACGGTACCCCATAGTTTATCTCCCGAATAAGCATTAAAAGGACCACTGGATGGAATTCCCCATTGCCAGCCAGTCGGATTGTTGCTGTTGAAACCACCATTATCATCTTCGAAATTCCAATAGATTCGAGAATCCCTTATTTCAAAGTTTGTCGAAGTAATTAGATCGACCCCACTAATGACACTTTCTTGTAACCTAGGTTGATCTTCAGGAATATTTATTATTGTTGCTGATAAATTCAAAACAAGAAGTAAAATAATTAATAATATTAGATTTTTCAAAATTCCTCCTTTTCTTAGTTGCTGCTAATGTTTGGCAGCTGCCACGCTTTAGGCGTGGAGCTGTGTGTTAGCAGCATCTCTTCTTATTTTAACAACAAACATTTCTTAACAGCTTCTGTTTTACCATCTACGTTTAATTTATACAAATAAACGCCTGAACTAACAGGTTTATTGTAATCATCATCACTATTCCAAATAATTGAATGAGTACCTTTTGTTAATTCACTATTAGCTAAAGTTTTAACTTTTTGCCCTTTGATGTTAAATATTGATAAATCAATTTTTGAATTTTTTGGGATTGAAAAATTAATTGTTGTAGTTGGATTGAATGGGTTGGGGTAATTTTGCTGTAATAAGATTTCAGTAGCTTGAACAATTATATTATCATTCACATCCACATAAGGTGGAGCTCCGTATTCGTAAGTTCCCATATCAATAATTGCAATTCCATCACCATCACCATCCCAGATACGTTCATTGCCAACGATATCCCAAGGTGGCAAATCCAATCCTGTTGTATCAGGTATGCCTGTGTCAATGCAGGGAGAAAGTTCAGTTAATTGATAAGGATGATTCCCAGTTTGTAGAAATAGAGGATCTTCATTAATGTTATTCTCATAATCACCACTATAAGTATTCACTCCATCACCAATAAAAGCTTCAAATCCACCTTGGATATTACAATAATAGAAATTTGGATCTGCGAAATTATGTACTATATTAACTTGATTCTCATTAGACCAAATAATATTATTAATTATATTGGGAGAGCTGTTACAACTCAATCCAATTTCAGAATTATTTACAATTGTAGAATTAACTACTGTTGAGTTTGACCACCAATCTAAGATAACTCCACCTCCACTAAAATTGTTAGCTATAAGAGAAGATTCTATTTTGAGCGTTGATTGCATACAATATACTCCACCTCCAAACCAATCGCTCCAATAATTATTTTCCGCAGAGTTGTTTGATATAACAGTTCCAGAAATTATGGCATTGGAATAACTAACACAATAAATTCCTCCTCCACGATTGCTATTATCACCTATAGCGATATTATTTCTAAAAATACAATTCGAAATAATTGGCGACGAATGAAATATAGCTATTCCACCTCCACTTCCTGAATAGTCCCATCTTCCTGATGCAACATTAGTTTCAAAAATACAATTAGTAATTAAAGGTGATGAATATGATAAAGTCATTCCACCTCCATAACCATTACCATTGTCTTGTTCAGCAATATTATCCTTGAAGGTACAATTCATAAAATACAATTTAGAATATTCTTGAATATATAGTGCTCCCCCAGAACTTGATTTACTATTTGAAAATACACAATAGTTGAATTTTGAAGAATCATTAACAACTGGTGTTTGCACAAACTTCAAACCTCCCCAATAATCTATATACTCATTTGGGACACTAGTAAAAATAATTGAATCCTCAATTGTACCTTCAGCTACTATACTACCTTGTATCAGTATACTACAATTCTCATACACTTGTACAGTTGTGCCAGGTTCTACACATACTGTAACTCCGCTATCAACAATAACAGATTCAACAATCTTGACAGTATCAGAATCCCAAAATGTATCATTTTCAATTATACCTCCATATGTAGGCCAGATATCTCCAGTCCCACTTACATTTATATTTGAAACAGGAAAATTAGAGTCATTTGAATAAATAACAATATTCTCTTCGAAATATCCTGCTGCTAACGGTTGAAAAATGATATTAATGATCTCAGTACTATCAGGTTCTATGGAAAAAGGAGTAATAAATGAACCAAATTGTGGATAATTATTTCTTTTTAAAAGGAATCCTGCTGGGGCAGTTATGTTGCTGATTTCCAAATTTGAAAAACCAATATTTCTTATCGTTATGTTCTTAACTTCAGAAAATGTATTAACTGTGTGAATACCAAAATCAAGCCAATCAGGATTTATCATAATTCCTGAGATCTGGTCTGGTTCTCCTTGAAATTCATAAGCTCCAATATCGATTCTGGGATCATTTCCAATGAATATGCGGGGATTCCCTGCAAAATCAATATCTGGTAAGTTTAATCCTGTTGTATCGGCAATTCCATGATTTATACAAACAGAACCAGATTGTAAAGACCAATCTGCTTCCAAACCATTGTAATTAACTCCTGCACCTAAAGTTGGATCTGTGAACATTGGTGGATAATCAATGTTATCTAGATAATCACCAATATAGTTTGATTCATCATAAAAGGAGAATCCGTCGTATCCTCCTTGAATATTACAATTATAAAATGAAGGATTCGTATTCCCATAATACACAAGAATTTGATGTTTTCCATAGTAATTTTCATTATTATAAATCAACGAATTATATATTTCAGTATTATCATAAAATTCAAAATCTAGTCCTCCACAAATATGTCCGAAATTATTTATAATAGTATTATTAATAAATTTTATTCCAGAATTTGCAAAGAATAAACAACCGCCTCCATAATTTGCACTATTGTTGCAAATAATATTATTCACTATAATAGCATACTCATTGCCATAGAAATATATAGCTCCACCATTATTAGTGTAATTATTTGAGAAGATATTATTTTTAACAAAGCATGATGAATTGTTTAAATATAGGGCTCCACCTCTTTGAGCTGCAAAGTTCTCTGTAAAGATATTATTAAATAAGCCATATTCTGATGATCTATAATAAACTGCACCTCCATGAAAGGCATAATTATTTTTGAACATGCAATTATATATTATTACAATTGAATCCTCAGTATAAATTGCACCTCCATAATTTTCGGAAGCGTTATTTATAAATAAACAACTCTCTAAATATAAGTTACACAAACCGTAACAATGTATTGCACCACCGCAATTTTCACGCCATGAACCTATTGCATTTCCATATTCAAATATTGAGTATTTAATGACTGAAGAATCATTCAATGTTTGTATTTGTTCAAAATGCAATCCATCCCATCCCCCTTCAGGTGTATTGTAGGGATAAAATCCTGTTGTATCAGCTGCAGTGAATTTGATCGAATCTTGCTCAGTACCTATTGACAGCAATCTTCCTTGAACATTGAATTTGTAATGATCCTGAAATTCGATTATACAACCAGGGTCAATAATTAAGGTTTCTTCATTCGGAATTGTAATTTCTCCTTCTATTAGATATGGAGAACCTGAAATAGTCCAATTACCAGAAACGTTTCCTGCTGGAATTGTTGTTTGAGAGATAAGTGGGATACAAATAACTAAAATTATAATTATAAAAATTAACTTTTTCATTTTACCTCTAGTTTTTTTAAGTTGCTGCTAATGTTTGGCGTGTGCGGCGGAATCAGAATGATTCCAGCCGAAAACAAACCTACCAGCCGTTTGAATCGGAAGATTCAAACAAAGAGCACTGACTAGCCTTACCGCAGACACGCTTGTTATGCCTATTTTTTTATCAAACTACCGATTTCCTTTAGCTCTATTGTGTGTTTTACATAACATCTGGCAATTTTTAATGTCTGTTGCTCCGCCTTTACTCCATGCTGTCACATGGTCTGCATCCATTTCTTTGTGTTTCCAAATTTTGGTCTTGTTAGAGTCGTGTCCGATAGCACATAAAGGACAATTAGAAATGTTCTTTTTTTCTGCCTCTGAAGTTTGTTTTTTATAAACTGTTTTTTTTATTGCTTCATCAAACACACGAACTTCTAAAAGCTTTGTATCGGTTGAACCACCAAGTATATATTCAAACACACCTTTTCGATTTTTAATGTAAGGGTCACCGTAAAGTTCTTTTACCTGCTCAGACACTTTTTTAGGATTATACGATTTTTTGTATGCTCTTCATAAAGACGTCCCCATTCAAGTCCTTTCATTTCAGTTTCAACTTCTATAAACACATTTGAAACCCAGTCAATAACAGAATTGAAATAAGTTTTTAATTCATTAATGTTAGTGTCATGGCGATGACGGCTCATATAGTTACTAATATTACATTTGCTTACCCAGTCAAATGCTCGTTCTAAAAAATCTTGTCGGTTAGCACTGCCTTTAATATAAGCACTCCATTTTTGGATATTTGCATTTTGACTATTACTAAATTCCTCTTTTGCCAAAGTAATAAACTGTCCAGAGTATATAGCATTTAACAATTCCTGATTATTTAACGGAACTCCAGCAATATTTATAGTTTTAAACCATTCCTTAATCTCACTTTCTGTCCCCTCGCATTCATAAATAGTAAGTTTCGTTTGTAAGATTTTATTCTTTTTATCAGTAGAAATACCATCAAAATATTGTTCAAAACCGTTTTCATCTTTTATAGCAAATTTATTTGTGACGAATCGACCAAAGCTTGTGATGCGTTGTTGACCGTCTAAAACTTCAAGATTATCATCACTAACTTTATTAAAATAAATTAATCCAATAGGATAGCCTTTTAATATGGAATCAATAACAGCGATTTCCCTTTTACCACCATCAAGAGCATAAATATAATTTCTTTGGTACTCTGGTTGTATAGTTAGCTTCCCTGAAAGCCCAAATAGTCCTTTTCCTTCAAGCTCATTGTAAATAAAGCCTTCACATATATCTTTAACTGTAATATCAATTCTTAATGTTGTTTTCATATTATTTTTCCTTATGTTTGATTAAAATTCGTTGATATGGAACATAAACTTTCTCCCCAACATGAAGAACAAGATTGTTCCATTTAGCGTTTATTTGTCCTTTATTTCCTTGATTGTAATAATCATCAACGAATTTTTGTCCAATTGGTTTTATGCCTAACTCATCAGCCATAGTTTGCCCATTGCCTATAATCTCAAATTGTTCTGGAGTGTATTTATCCAAAAATGTAATTGGCACTCCCATCACTCCATCATAATCACTCGGAATTGCATTGGTGAAAGGAACCTCAATCGCATCGTAATTATCATATTTTTTGTAACTGGTTTTGTTCTTTTGGACCTTTTTATTAAACTTTTTGTTATCATCCATTGTCATAAGTGGTAGTGGCTGATGTCTCTTGCCGTGGTCTATATTAGTAAACCAGAGGCAATTGTTAGTAGCAACAATTCTATTTCCATCTTCGTCAATTCGAGCTTCTGAGCCATACAACTTATATGATTTAGGTACAATAAAACCAGAAATCCACCGCCCCATGCCTGTACCTAACCAGATTTTATTCTCTTTAATCAAAGGGAAAACTTCTTTGTAGGTGATGGCGTTGATATTTGCGATTATTAGGAATTTTTTATCATAGTCTACAAGTTGCTTTAAATATTCTCGAAACAGACTAAATGGCGGATTAGTTATTACATAGTCGGCTTGTTTTAACAATGTTATAGATTCATCACTACGAAAATCACCATCTCCGTCTAATGGTTCCCATTCATTTTGCTTATTTTGTTTTAACTGTAATGCTACATCTTTCAAGTTAAATTCTCCATCTCCATCAATGTCACCAACGGAGTTAATAATAAACTTGTTTGCTGTTATCTTTGGACGGCCTTTCGTTTGTGTTTGAGCTTCATTGTCTCCAAACAATTCTAATTGTGTGTTAGCAACAGGTGATGGTTTGTAACTTGTTGTAATAAGCTGTCTTAAACCAATTCTATCAAAATTTAAAACGAAATAGCGGAAAAAATTACTTTCAAATGGGTCATCACAGTTGCAATAAACGACCTTATCTCGGAATGTATTAAGATTATATTCCAGATAAGCTTCAACCTCTTTTTGAATATCAATAAATTGTGTGTAGAATTCATCACTTTTTGATTTCTTAGCTTTGTGTAATAATTTATTTGTTGCGTTTCTTGCCATAATTTTAAATCTCCCTATTAAAATTTCAAATTTACAATTTTAGAACCAGTATCCAATTTTTCTCCAACTATATTACTTAAAATACATTTTTGACTTTAGTCAAGAACTTAACTTTTTTACTACTAAAAATAGGCATAATGTTATGCGTGTGCGGCGGAATCAGAATGATTCCAGCCGAAGACAAACAGCCCAAACCTTGAACCGGAAGGTTCAAGCAAAAAACACTGCGAGACCAAACCGACGACACGCTTGTTAGGGGAAGTCTCTCAAAATTTATTTTTCTATTCAAAATGCGTATATATCCCAATTGAAAAAAATAATGAATTATCTAATTCAGTCTTACTTTCGAATGTTAATTTAATTTCTTTTTCATAACCAGCATCAAAAGTCCAATACATTAAACCATCTCCAAAATAAACTCGGACTCCTACTCCCGGAGAAAATTGCATCCAGTTTACTTTCTGAAATATAAACAAATCAGTTTTATTTTTAACAAAAATTGAAGGCAAAATATGACGATGAGTACTTAATTTATCAGGATTTTTACGTAGAATAAAATAATGTGAAGCATTGATTAAAAAACTTGGGAAAAAAAGCAGGTTTTTTCTGATACTTTGTTTATTGAATCCAGCTTGTAAGGACATCAAACCAATATCAAAAAATGGCATAATTGAGAAGTTAGTTTTACCACTATTAAAATTATCTTTTTTCGTCCAAACGACGTTCAAACAATTATTTTCGATAATATAATTTTGATTTACTTTGAATGAGAAACTCATAATATTCAATCTGTTTGTTTCATTTAAATCATATGAGTATTGAGCCCAGATTTTATTTATAAGACTTTCATCATTAATTGATTTTGTGTTTATGGAATCGTTTAATGTTGGTTCCTTACTAATTATTTGCACAAATGACATCATTATAATAATGACAATTAACAACTTTTTCATTTATTCTCTCTCAAAATTAATAACATCAACATACTAAATACTTCCCCTAATGGCGGCGTGCCACGTCATCTTGCCATGAGCATTGGATTTGTTTTTCAAATCCTGATGTGATTAGCAAGATGATAAAAGACGAACAAATATAAAGTCAAGGGTTGTTTATTTGTGAGTTTCCGTGGACGCATTGTTAACCATTGTTCCACTTCGATACGGTTGCGAGTCTTTTCTAGGGGCACGCCGCCGTTAAACAACATGGAGCGAAGCGGAATGTTGTTTAATGGATGGCAGCTGCCACGCTCTTCTTGCTTTTCTCTCAATCTGAGAGTGGAGCTGTGTGTTAGGGGCTTCATTTCCATTTTTCAACAATCTCTATTTCCTTTTTTGTTAAGCAGTAAAGTTCATAAACCATTTGATCTATTTCTTTGCTGTTATAAGCAATTTTCTTTTGTAATTTGTTAATTTCATTTTTGTAATTATTAAAATATTCTTCCCATTCATCTTGCTGTGGTAGAGTAAGTTTTACTTTTTTCTTTTTCAATTCAGAAATTAAAATTTTAAAATCAAAATCAAAAAATGTTTTCATTTTATTGCTGAAATTTTCAAGCTCAAAATTTGCTTTCATACGATGTAGGAAGTTGTTAATCTTTACTTGCTTTTGTTTATTTAAAGAAAGCATAATATCTGCCTTTTCAACGTATATTTGTTTGTTATCTATATGGAATGATTTTGGAAATGGGATTTTTGACACATATGTTGATTTGAAACGTATTCTTCCACCTTTTTTTATGTTACCAAGTATAGGACAATAATTTGAAGCTAAAAACTTAAAAAGAGTAGAATTAAATATTGGTAAATATGCTTTATTATTTGATGGTATGAAGAAACAAGTCATATCTGGAATATATTTCTCAACATCAAGAACAAATCTATTTTGAATTGAGATGTCTGGATAAATAATTTTTTCTTCATCATAATTAACATATTTGTTTATCTGCTGTAATTCATACCATTTATGAGTACCTTTAACAATTCCTTCTTTTATAATGGATCTTGAAGATAATTGTGATTTATAATGGCTAAAATATTTGAAGGTGTTTTCATAATCTTCTAATTTTATTAAAGTATTAATATTATTTACAAACGTGTATGGGAAAAACAGGTATTTTTGTTCTGTAATTATAAGATGGTATTTTTCAAGCTCTCTTCCAAAACATATTTTCCTGAATAGAAGTAATTCTTTAGGGTCATTGTTAGTTATTTTTTTTACTTCATTTTCTGAATAAATAAATAGTTTATTTAAACCTGATTTAATACCTGCAAAAAACTTGTTACCAACACTATTAGACAAAGGTTTATATTTCGATTCTAGTTTAGATATTAAGGAATTTATTTCATTACTACTTAAATTCCAATTATTATTAGATAAATTATTGTGAGAAATTTTCGAAAATTCAAAACAATGTAAATCTCTTTTTTTTATTTCATCGAGTTCCATAATTTCTTTAAATCGTAAAAAACTGTCCGGTTTTTTTTTTATTATAGTAGCTATACTTGGAAATGTTCCAACTCCATTAAAAATTTTCAATTCCCCAAAATCTATAAATTCAGAAAAATAGTAATTTGAAATATAATTTCGTAATTGTATTCCGTAATTTGATCGAATCCATTTATTTGGTGCAATGTATGAAAGGATGCCATTATTTTTTAGTAATGTAATCCCTTTTTCGTAAAAATATACATATAAATCAGCATTCCCATTTGCACATTGATAATTAGAAAGCAAATATTTTTTGTTAGCAATAACTTCAGCTCGAACATACGGTGGATTTCCGATTACAACATCAAATCCACCTTTATGCATAATTTCAGGAAATTCTTCATTCCAATTAAAAGCTTTTCCCTTTTCAATTTCAGGATCATCAATTAAAGAATTTCCGCATTTTATATGCTTACTCAAATCAGTTAACTTTCTTCCTCTTTTAGCCGTTTTCAACCAAAGTGAAAGTTTAGCAATTTCAACTGATTCCTCATTGATATCTACACCATAAAGATTATTTTCTAAAACTGCTGTATCAATGTCAAAAGCTGAAAGTTGATCTTTTCTTAAATCTGTTTCGAGATCAATAATAAAATTATGCTCATCAATTAAAAAATTCAAAGCTTGATTAAGAAATGCTCCGCTTCCGCAAGCTGGATCAATAATTTTGAGAGACAAAAGCCATTCTTTGTATCGTTCAAGTTGGTCGAAAAGCAACACACCTTTTTTTGAAGTAGTATTCTTAGATTTTCTAAAATATGTTTCATCGACTTCTAGGTTAAATAATTTCAGTTCTTTTTTCTTTTCTTCACAAAGCAAGCGGATTGTATTTTCAACGATATATTTTGTGATGTAACTTGGAGTATAAAAAACACCTTCTTTTTTTCTTCTAGTTTGTTTTTTGTCTAAATTATTTCCGCTTAATTCAGCATTTATTTTTTCAATCTCTGTTAAGCTATGCTCAAATATGTGACCTAGAATGTTTACATCAATTTCAGAGTCGAAGTCATAATTTGAGAGTTTAAGTGAGTCTTTAATTAATATTTCATCATCAATTATAACATTATCCAGAATATCATCAAATTGAAATAAACCACCATTGTAAGCACTAATATTATATTTTGGGTTACCTTCATTAATGTACTTAAAAAATCTTTTAAACTCACTAAACAGAGGAGTGTAATGGTCCATTCCTTTTAATTTTTTATAATCTTCGATAATTTGAGAGACCATATTTGCAGGGATTA
>Ga0208771_1001702_pt1 | contig 11283 bp, 12 predicted proteins | sample AntAceMetag02UKX_FD_184775 | JGI IMG/M metagenome (GOLD analysis project Ga0208771, IMG submission 184775) | Saline lake microbial communities from Ace Lake, Antarctica - Antarctic Ace Lake Metagenome 02UKX (SPAdes) (version 2) | ecosystem: Environmental > Aquatic > Non-marine Saline and...
GAAATTAACTGCACACCAAGAAAGACTAATTCAAGATTATACCGACGGTAAAGTATTAAAAGTGGGAGACATAAAAGATGAATAAACCAGATGTTTGGTTAGCAATTGAAACTATTATAAAGTACTTATTATATTTAAATGTTTTCTTTGTGATATATTCGATATATATTGGAAACTCTTTAAGTATCATCTTCTGTTCGATTAACTTAGTTATGTTGTTGTTAAGACAGGGAATTAAAAGCAAAACTGATTTAATAGAAAAGGGAAGGTCTTAATATGGGAAAGTTCTTGGATAGATTTAAAGATAAAGCTAAGAATGGTACTAAAAAAATTAATAGGTTTGCAGAACAAAGAGCTAATTCTGAAAGAATAAATAATAAAAGATTTAATAGAGATGAAGATAAGGTCGGCGATTTAACCGGAGAGGATGAAGATGAAAATTATGAAGATGAAAACTTTGATGAAGACTATTATAATAACAATCTTTTTGATGATGATGTAGCTATTCAATCTGCACAAAAACCCGAATCATTTCATCATTTTATTTTAGATAATCAGTATAAGGATTTAGAGTTAGATATTAGGGGATATAAAGAAGTTAAGGATAAAGAAACACAGCAATGGAAAACTATTAGAAAAAAGAATCATTGTTTCACAGATGAACAGGCAGAAATGATTGTTAGAAAGGTTCAAAGTAATTTATCTCCCGATATAAAACTAAGTAGAATAAGTAAGGATCACTTCGGTACAATAATGGATTCTATATTCAAAAATTTACTGAGATTTATTAGAAGAATGATGGAATACGAGTTTGGGCGTTTTGGAACTTATGATGAACAGGGTAGGATGAAATCACAGGCAGTAGATATTTTTGAGAACATTTATAGGAGAATTTACGCCAATTATTCAAGAGCTATTGAAGGCGGAGAAAATAAAGCAACCCATCAGAGTGTTAGAGGGCAGGAAAGCTTACAGTCTGGAGAAAGAGATTATACTGATAGGGGAAGGTATAGTTAATGGCGGAAGATGGAGACTTAAAAACCTTCAATGCAGCTAAAGAGATAGCTCATCATAGGGATTTATCTCTGATGATAAACTATATGAATGCTACAATACAGGCTCGTACTGGTTCAACTTCATTAAAATCACACCTTGAAATGACTAATAAGGAGAAAAGATTAAGCCAAGTAAAGGGTTTGTTGGCAATGATACATGCGGATAGAGATTTAGTACAACTTTCTAGGTGGAGGGTAAGACGTAAGGGTGAAACGGATTGGTCTAAGAAAAATCCAACACCAGAAGATAAAGCTGCTAATCCATTAGAAGACTTTGATTGTGATTATAAAAACCTAATGATTATAAAAGAAAAATTGATGGCCTGTGAAAAAGACATAATACATGCGGATATAACACCTAAACTTAAAGACGATTTTATAGCTAAAAGAGATATTGATGGAGAAGAACAATGGGACTTAACAGATAATTTCCATGAGATGATGGAAGAATTAGAAGATATATATGAAGAATTAGAAGGTATAATGTATATAAACGAAATAATATCTACTGGGTTACAACAGGATGAAGAACTAACCTATAAAGAGCAAGAATTGGCTTTTATCGAACGTGTACAGGACGCATAAAATGGCATTTAACAAAAGTTATCAACATAAGACTATTTTCTACAATAGGGATGCTAAGAAATTCTATGGATATAATATAACATATAAGGCTATGTGGAAAGCACTTATAGGTAGATTAAAAATAGAAAAAGACGGATTTGTACTAATAACTGGTGTGATTGGTGGAGGAAAATCTTCGCTTGTTGGCAAAATGAATTTTAGACATGCTGAGATAGAACCTAATTTTATATTAAATAATAATGAGAATATGTTTATTCCAGAAAAGCATTTCATAGTAGACGGTGATGAATTTGCGTATAAGATGATAACAGAAAGTGGTTCTTCACTTTGGTATGATGAGGCGAGGGCAGGAAGTAATCGTCAGGGATGGTATGATAAAGTAAATAAAGCAATTAAACAAAGGAAGAATACTAATAGAAAATTATTTAATATTTATTGGTTTTGTATGCCATTGGAGACAGAATTTGATCCAAAGTTAGCAGCACATTTGACAATGTGGATATGGGTAAGACGGGGTGTTGGAGAGGTATATGTAGCCAACAATAAAAGAAAGGGTGGAAAGGGTTTGAATATAGAAGAAATATTAAAACGAGAGGAAAAGTGGTTAAAAGAAAATCCTAAGAAGAACATAATACCGCCAGTAATCCACCAGGAATATATCGGAAGAATATTTTTCGCAAAGTTTACAAAAGAAGAGCAAAAAAAATATAATGAATTAGTTAAAGTTAAATCTGCTACTGGTAAACTAACTGACGAGGAAATGGAAAAGTTTGGACTTGAATCTCAAAAATCGCCAGAACAGATTATAGAGGGTGTTGTAAAGAAAATAGCTACTGGTAAAATATCTGATAAAATGACTGCATGGGATAGTTTGAAGGATATTGATATACCAGATAAAAAGAAAATAGAACATTTAAACTTTTATTTAAATCTTCTTGATATGGGTACATTTAATAAAGTGTTCCAAAAGAAAGCACAAAAGATAAATAGTATAGCAGAACAATTAAAGAGAAAGGATTAAACTCCTCCAACTTTTTCCATCATCTTCCTATCTTCATCTGTAGAAACGTGTATATATATCATTGTTGTAGATATATCTGTATGTCCCAACCACTTCTGGATTGTAGCAATTGGTATATTATATTTGTTATAAAGTTCTGATGCCCTGGAATGTCTTAGAGAGTGTGCTGTTATATGTTTATTGTTAATGGATTTGAAGTATCTATTTATTATGTTATGTCTGATAAAATCATAAGAATGTATTGTATACTCATGCTTCCATATCTCTGGTTCTAAAAGTTTTAATTGTTTTTTAAATGAATCAGAATCAAAGTCAAAGATGTTACTTCCAGTTGGAATGCCCTCCTCATTCAAACAATCAATCTTTTTGGCATACTCAAATAACTCTGCTGTTGTGAAGTGTGGTATTTGGACTATCCTATCTTTACCTCTTTTTGAGTTTTTAATCTTAACATTAATTGTTTTGTTCTCTATACTCCAATCTTCCCATGATATATCATTCCACTTTAGATTAATAATTTCAGATATTCTAAGACCAGCTCCTATATTAAATATACAGGATACAATTAATCCTGCAACCTCTGGCATCTTATCTATTACATCTTTTAGTTCTTCTCTTGTGATTATATCAGGTATATGTTTTGGGTTACGTTTGCTTTTTGGAAGCTTAATGATATAATCCATGTCATTATAATCAAGATACTCATTAATCTTTGATAATACTGCGCGTATTTTGGTCTTTTTATTCCACCTTTTTAACATCTGTTTAGTTGTAGTCCTATCAAGAACACCGTAACAATCGAAGATTCTGTCTATTATATTAGAGTAGCTTTTGATTGTGTTCATAGACACCACACCACCATCAATATTAGTTATGTAATCTAATATGTCTTGCCTCAAGTCGTTTGTAAGCTCTATTTTATCCATACAAAACCATAACATCTATACTTTATAAGGCTTTCGTATTATACATATAACACGAAGCTACTTTGGGGAAATTCAAAACAATGTAAATCGCCACTATTACTTATATTAGTATAGGTGGTGTGCACTAAGGTTACCTTAGTGCACAGTTAAAATAGTTCTCACAATCCATTACAACGGTGGATTGTGCGACGTTCTTACATGATAGTAATGTGCGAACGGATTTTTACTAGAATATAGATTTGAATGGTCTCGCAGTTAAAATATCTAATTGTTATTTAGTTTTAATTTGTAATATGACCTTAGGTATTATTATTCCAACAGCTCCAAGAAGTTTTAATGTTTTATCTTGGTAGTCTTTTGAGTGAAGGGAAAAATGGTGGTTAGGACACAAAACTATTAGATTGGTTAATTGGTTATTTTCTTTATTCTGATCTATATGATGAATATGTATTTTTTCTTTCCATCCACATATAACACACCCACTACTTCTCATTTTGACTATATCATTTATACTTACTTTATACTTTTTAGATAAATTATTATTCTTTGTTTGTTCTCTAAAATTTAATGTGTTATAGCATCCTGCACATAATTCCTTAGTGTGTCTTTCTACATATCTCCCACAATTAGAACAAGTGATTTTCTTTTGTATATATGTTTTTCTATAGCAAGAATAACATAATCCTTTAGCATGTTGTTCTTTAACCTTATGACAATGCAGACATTCAATTATTGTTCTTCCCATCCAATAGTTTATATATTTTAATATATAAACCTACCTAAAATATCCAAAGATAAGCAAAATAACAAATTAAAATAATACCAGCGAAGGTGATTAAATTAATCATAACCTTTTTAATTATATCAAGAATCCACATCTTTCCCACCTAAGTCAAAGGTAAAATTTGTTTCGCCTTCTAACTTATTCTTAATTCCTATAGCCTCACTTTTTTCACAATAGCATTCATAATCATCTTCTCCCCATCCACAGTTCTCATTAATCTCTAACTTTAAATTATGATCCTTAACAATCATTGTGACTGAAAAAATAATAAATAAAATAATACTAATGCTGGTTATTATTGCATTATACTTATGCCAAAAATCTCTGAACTTCATAATCGTATAAGATTAGTAACCTTTAAATAGGTTGTTATTAATTAATAACTAACGATAAATCCAAACTATTTGTCGTCGGGTTGTAAGTACAAAGGGTTTAATTTCCTGCAGGATTTTAAATTATATATCCCCTGGTATCACTTTTGATACAAGTTAAAACAAAAAACTTACACGATGGGGGCTTGTCCCCCATCACTTTCTTATTTAGTAAGTTTTAAATAGTCGTAATGTGTATATTTTACATGAGTAAGCAATTAGTTTTAAGTTTAGGAATGTTGATATTATTATTATCGTCAGTATCTGCAATATCAACCAACTTTTTTTATAGTGAAACTTGTCCACATTGTCAAAAAGTTTACCCTATGGTCGTCGAACTTTCCGAACAATTCCCCATTAATTTCTTAGATGTGAATAAAGGAAGTTACAATGTTCAAGGTGTTCCATTAATAGAAATTACAACTTGTGATAACAGAATAATTAATCTAGTTGGTTCCCAAGAAATACCAAAATATTTAGAGTGTGAATTAAATGAGATGAGTACAATAAACTGCCCTACTTATTCTGGTAATTATAATAAAGATACTCAATCTTGGTTTATTAGGTAATGGCAAGATTAGGTGCTCCAGGAACTGGATTTAGTTCAATGGATCCTAGTCAAGCAGTTGATACTCCTGCTGGGTTAGCAGCTAGGAGGAGGAGTTCTGGAGGGGGTAGAAGTTCAAGAAGAACTCCAACTTATAAAACTGTTAAGGTAGATGGTAATACTGTTTTTATTAATGGTAAGGGGTTTTCGGTTGCACCTTCTTTACAAGCAAATTTTATTAAACAACACACTGGTGGTTCTGGTTCTTCTGCACAAGCTGCAATAAAAAAAGCTGTTCAGATTGAAAAGAATAGACAAAAAGAAGAAACTAGAAAAAATGTAGAAATGGCAAGATTAGATAAATTAAAAACTGAGATTGCAGGTTCTCAAGATATTGATAGAAAAGCTAAGGAAAAATATATTAAGCAAATAAACGAACAGAAAAAAGCTGTTGCATTTGAAAGTAAATTAAGGAGTGGAGAAATACTGGGTTTTAGTGGAAGTGGATTAACTGTAGAACAAGAAAGAAGGAGAGCTACCCTTATTAAACTTAGAATAGCGAAAGAGATGTCAAGTAAAGATATGAAGGGATTGTATGTTGATCCTTTAAAAACATCATTTTTTATATCAACAACACCAACTCCATTAGAAAAAAAATCTTTCAATGATTATCTTAAACAAATAAAACAAGATTTTACTCCTCCTGTTTTTAGAGATAGAACTTCAGTTGAGAAATATTTGGATAAATTTAAATTGGTTCAGGGAGTTAAAAGAGCAGCAAGAAATTTAAATATTAAAATAGATGAGTATAAGAGAACAAAAGGTGTTTCTGCAAGACAGCAATTAGCTAATCAAATTCATGATAAAAAGAAAACTTTTATACAGAGACTTGGGAAATCAGGATTAATTTCTTCAAAAATGGTTGGTAGACAAGCTGGGATGTTTGCATTAGGTTTCTCCTCGGCAATATTTAGTTTTGCAGCAAGTATGCCTAGAATTTCTGGTGCTGTAGTTACTGGTACTCCTGGTGTTATTAAAGGGACTCCTGGTTTTATTAAAGGGACTCCTGCTTTTGTTAAGAATGTAATAACCAATCCGAAAAACTCTGCGAAAAAAGGATGGAAGGTTTCTAAAACTCTTGGCAAAGCGATAAAGGATTCTGGATATGCTTTTGGTAAATTATTTATGGTTGAACCAGGGTTGGCATTAGGACAGTTATACGGAGAGTGGTATATATTTAAAGGTGGTATTAAAATTATAGGGAAGGGAGTAAAAATAATTGGAAAACTAACTGGAAAACTAACTGCTAAAGCTGCAAAACCTCTTAAACCGATGTTTAGTAAAATTAAGGTACAGAAAATTGCAATTTCTAAAAGTGTTTTAAAACCTGTAAAAAAGATTAAATTTATAAAAAGAATTTCTAAAGCAAAAAAACTAATAAAAAAAGCAAAAGATATAGAAGTTAAGAAATTTAAATCTGCTGTTGAGTATTCTAAACAACTTAAAGGAGCAAGGGTTGCCAGAAAGACTGCTAGAAAAAAAGGATTTACGGTTAATATTGGTGATACTAATTATATAGAAGCCATAGCAAAAGTAGAACAAACTGCGAAGAATTTAGGTTTTAATAAGGCAAAAATTATTATAAGAAGATTTGAAAATAGCGGTGGCAAACTAGGACTAGGGAAAGCAGAGGAATTTATTAGAATCGTCCAGAGATTTACTGTCAAAGAATTAAAAAAATTACCAGAATATAAAAAATTAGTTTTAGCTGCAAAACTAAATAAACCGTATCAACTTAAATTTCTAAAGATTGGAAAAATACAAAAAGCAAGAATTATATTTAATAATGTAAAAATAAAAGTTAGCAACTTACCAATAATAAAAAAGATTAATAAGATTTTTAATAAGATTAAGAAGTCCTCTGGTTTTGAGTATTTAAGAAAAGCCACAAGGGAATTTAAGAAACTAAAAAGTATGTCTAATAAAGCGATAAACGCAGAAATAAAAAAGTTTAAATTAGCTGTTAAAAGAAAAAAAATTCTTACTAAATTACAGAAAGCTAGACTGGCAGATTTAAAACAGGCTAGAAAAATAAGAAAAATTGCTAGAAGAAAGATATTAAACAAAGGTAAAAATAAAGTAACACTTGCAAAACAAGCTAAAAAATCTAGGTTATTAGATTTGAAACAGGCTAGAAAAATAAGAAAATTATCTAGGCAAAAACAACTTGCCAAAAGAAAGAAACTTATTAAGGCAAAATTAAAACCTAAAAAACTAAAAAGTTTAGCATCAAGCAAAGAGACAAGTCGTCGGCTTACTAAAAAAACAAGAATAAAAATTTTAGAAAGGAAAACCTATCGTAACATTAAAATACAAGATATAGATAAAGTAAATAATTATAGGAATGTAAATAAAGTTGTGGATAACTTGTTCGATGAAGTTTTTAGAAGACAAAAGATTAGTCTTGCACCAGTTAAATATCGTATGTTAAAAAATAATGTTAAAAAGAAACTTATTAAAGCAATTAAAAATGGAGATAAGGCACAAGTTAATAAATTTAAAGCTGCTGCAAAAAAAATGATACGAGATATGGATAAACCAATATCTCAACCATCTGTGAAAATTGTAAAAAAGGGTTCTAAAAGTTTTAGAACAATTAAAGATTTTAAACCTGAAGTTCCTAAGGGAAGGTATGTAGAAGTAAGGCAAGGGCAACAGGTAATGCTACAAAAAGTCAAACAAATACAAAAAGCCAAATCTGTCAAAAAGATTAAACCCCAATTATTTGTAATACAATCTGTTCAGAAAAAAACAATTAATCTACTTCCAATTTTACGTTTCGCTAGTGAGGTTATAGCATCACAATCAATTAAACAATTATTTAAACTAAAAACTAAAACAACATCTAAAACAATATCTAAAACAAAACAAATTTCTACACAAGGATCCAAACCATTAGAAAAAACAGCACAAGATTCAATTTCTAAATTAGATGTTACACAGGCTGTTGCACAAGATGTTAAAAGTAAGCTTAAACCTAGCATAAAACAAAAGAAAAAACTAATTCGAGAAAAGAAAAAACAATTACTAATTCCAAAAATTAGAGAAAGGTTTAAATCTAAGAAATTATCTTCTGAAATCCCAACATATTATGTTGTAGAAAAAGTCAGAGGTAAATTTAAGAAGTTATTCCCTAAACCACTAACTCAAAAAGATGCTCGTGACTATGCTGTTTGGAGTATCGATAACCATTTATCAAAGACAGCTTTTCTTGTCCCAATGGGGGGGGCTAAGCAAATTGTAAGACCTCCGAAGAATATTGCTGGTTACTATTCTAAACACAGGATTAAAGTTCGTAAGTACAAAATTAGATATGGGAAGAAAAAACAAATGCTTAATGGATTTATTGAAAAGAGAAAATACTTCCAAGACCAACCCCTTGAGAAAGCCCAAATGAAAAGATTAAGAAGGAAGGCTATAAGGAAGTCACCGAAGAGAACTGCACCGCCCAAAAAGAAAAAAGTCAAAATGTCCGCATCAAGAAGAAAGCAGATGCTAAGTAATCTTAAGAAAGCCCGAAGTAAACTTAAGAGGATTAGATATAAGAAGTGATGAAATTTAATTATTGTTTAGTTTTTATATTTTTATTTATGTTTGTATTAGTTAGTGCTGAAAATATTGGTGACTATAAAGTAGATGAACCAATGGAGATAACCAATTATTGTCAGGCTGGTGATTGTACTCATATCACTTTAATAAGTTTAGAGTTACCCAACGGAACTGTAATTTATCCAGGTGCTAACATGACTAAAATAGGACAAGCATATAATTATTCTTATACCCCAAACCAAATAGGACAATATACTTTTATTACTTGTGGTGATTCTACTATCGCTGTTTGCGATTCGGATACATTTGATTCGAGTTATAGTGGAGAAAAAACTTTTGTTGGAGTTAATATAATATTACTTTTATTTTTTATATCTATTCTTTTAGGAGTTGTATTCCTCAATAGAAAAATGGATTATGAAAAATGGTATAAGAAAATTCTTAAAAAATATGAACACAAAAATTACTTTAAAATGACAATGTCAATGGTTGGATATAACCTAATGAAAAATACTTTTGGTATTTATTACTTGATTGGATTTCCTATTATTATTATTCTAACTGATATAGTTTTAACTTATAACATTGTTGCATTAGTAAGTTTAATGACAGTATCAATGTATATTTATGCTTGGGGAGTTTTGCTTATAGGATTAATGATTGGTGGACAACTACAAGAATTTATATCTACTATTGTAGAAGATATTAAGAATTTAAACTGGGGTTTTGGCGATGAGTAATAGTACCTCTAGAAGATTGGGTGTAGATTACTTTGAGTTTGATAATAATTTAAAGAAAAACATAATAAAATCAGACGGGGAAGATACAAGCCAAATTGAAAGAGCTGGATTAATTGTTAAATTCTTTAAATCCAGAAATCATATATACTTAGACTTCATTAATTTTATAATTAAAGAACAAGGAGGGAAAAATGTTTGAAAATATGAGAGACATAAGAGAGTATAGCCATTTAGTAATGATAGTCATAGGCATCGCTTTCATATTTTTATCTGGAATATTCTTTGGAGTTGTATATAAAGTAATGGATGTAACACAGATAGGCTTTGAAAGTATGGATTGTGTTATAGAAAATAATACTCTAGTTGGTAGCTGTCAGGACTTATGGAGTATGTCTTTGTATCCTTTCCTAGCATTAAAAGAATTATTAATATGGTTTAGTTTCTTTTTTATATTCGCATTGGTGTTGGGGATGTTGATAACTGGATATAAAAGTGGCAAGTCTCCTTGGATGATGGGATTATTAGTAGTATTTGTTGGAGGAATAACTTATTTAGGGATTGAACTGGCTAATATGTATGCTTTAATGTTACAGAACGAAGTGTTTAGATCAATGATGGTTAATTTTACTGTTTATAATAGGATAATGTTAAACTTCCCATGGTTTGTTTTCTTTGTCGGCTTATTCTCTGTTATGTTAGCTTTAGTTAATTACAAAAAGACTAATGTAAATAAAGACAGAGGCGAATTGGATTATTAAAATGAAAAAATATTTATTCTTATTATTAATAATTATGATAGGATTAGTTAGTGCAAGAGGTTTGGTTGTACCCGAACAACCTATTAATTATTCCCTAATTCCAACAGTAAATTCTTCAGACTATTGGGATGATAGAGATACCCCCGCCGACATAACCTATGATGAAATAAGCGGAGGAGATGTAAACGCTTTAGGTTATACAGGAACATTTAATTTTATTAAAGGTGTTAGTGGACAACTTTCTATAGATGGTAATCCTTGGTATTTAGCTGGAGTTGATTTAGAAATAGCAGACAACTTTAAAGTAGATGGAAATTCTACAGCTAATTGTTTTAAAGCAAGTGGTGATGCTAATCCTATTTGTAATTTAAGTGCTTTAAATCAAACAACAGATTTAACTGGATATGCAAAATATCAATTTGAAGATAATAATTTTAATGGTTCGGGGAATTTTACGACGACAGGCAAAACAATAACAGGTGGAGCAAGTGGAATAGGATTGCAGATTAATGAGGGCTCTTGGTTACAGATTGGTTCTACAGATTCTTACCCAACAACATCAGGAATAGCTTTTGCAGATTGGGATGGTACAACACCTAATGATGCCTATGTTAAGATTTTCGAATCTCAGGATGATGATTTAGAAATACAGGCAAGGTCGGTAAAATTGGGAAATTATCAATATGGACCTGGAAGTTATATTGAATATGATAGTGAATATGATAAACTTTACGCAAGTAGTGGGACATTTGATTTTGATAATGATGATATTATAACGACAGGCACAGGAACATTCGGTTCTTTAGATGTAGACACTTTAAACTTTAATGGAAATGTTATAAGCGATAGCACAGGCACGATAAGTTTTGATGATGAGGATATTACAA
>Ga0208771_1001707_pt1 | contig 11269 bp, 6 predicted proteins | sample AntAceMetag02UKX_FD_184775 | JGI IMG/M metagenome (GOLD analysis project Ga0208771, IMG submission 184775) | Saline lake microbial communities from Ace Lake, Antarctica - Antarctic Ace Lake Metagenome 02UKX (SPAdes) (version 2) | ecosystem: Environmental > Aquatic > Non-marine Saline and Alkaline...
TCTTCTGATAGCTTATATCTCCTTCACGGACTGGCTCAAGTTCATAACCATTCAATGAAAAATTGACTTCGGTATATTCTTTCCCGGATGAGCTATGACCAAATATTGTCTCTCCGGTATTGTCTCCAATCTCTACCCATTCTGAATTTAGTAATGCTGTAAAAAGTAATACAAACAAAACGAAATAATATTTTTTCAAATTTCCCCCAATCTACTATTAATCAATTCCAATCTCATAAACTCCCTGACGTGTGGAAGCATAAATTTTATTATTATGTAAAACAGCTTTATAGGTATAACCTATTTTGTCTGAATTTAAATTTCCGACAAGTACGGGGTTTGTAATATCTGAAATCTCATAAAGATATACTCCACCACTATGACTTCCTAAAACCATATTTTCATTTTCAATATCTATTGTGTAAATATACTCATTAGTTTCTTTTTGGCACACAAAATTTGGATTTGATGCACTTGAAATATCGTAAACAGCAAAGCCGGCTTGCCTTAATGCTACTACCATATAATGGTCAACTATCTTTATATTCAATGCTTCACCATCAGTATCTGTTGTACTTATAATATCTCCATTACTTTTGTTTACTATATGGAAACCAAGTTGTTCAGCAGCAAGATAGATATTGCTTGCATCAATATCAAATCCTTTAACAGAATTCTGAAATGCAAAAGCATTTGAACCAACCCAGGAATTATCAGAACTGCTGAAATTGAAAAACACACCACTAGTCCAGTAAAGATCTACACCACCACCAAGACTAACATCAGATTCAAGTTGAACAATACTACCTGTATTCCCTGAGTTGTAAAAAAGATATGTAGGATTTGTTTTATCTGTCATATCAAATCCAAAAACGCTGGCAGGACTTCCATATTGGTCATAAACGAAAAGAAGATTTTCATCTTCAAAAACTGAGATTGCACGGACATTTTCAAACATTATCGGATCGGTTTCCATTATAAAACTCTCATGATGCGAGATCATTTTATTTGTATTAAGATCATAGATCGTATAACCTGCTTGATCTTCAGCGATATATAAATATGAATCTGTAACCGAAATATCTCTTGCATAACCGGATACTTCAAAACGGTGTTCAATGTTCAGTGAACCTCCTACAGAGATCGGTTCATTCATCTTTGCACAATTAAATAAAATAATCAATCCAAAAAACAAATAGATAGCCTTAAATTTGACTTTCATCATATCCTCACAATTCACTTTTTTTTACTTCTAATCTTATGCATTTTCTATTCCATTAAATTTGTAAAAATTATGTTTAGTGATTAATTTTAAATTAATTTTGATGCAGAAATGAATTATCTAATTGCATTTTGATTGAATCATTATTAACTTAAGATTGTTCAATTATCATTATATTTGTCATGATTGTATTAATTTACCACTCCATTCAAAAAGAAAAATGGTGGAGCATAGCGGGCTCGAACCGCTGACCTCATGACTGTCAGTCATGCGCCGCAAATTCTATATCTTCTTAATTGCCAATAATTAATCCAATCTTCAATACACTCCATGTGACAGATACGTGACAGATTGATATGATTTTAGTCATTTATTAAGCTCCTGTTTACGGTCAGCAAAATGTTGAATCAATGGTAACACATCGGTAGGTGACTTTATCTTTAAACCTTCTGGCTTGATACGACGACGTACAAATTTGAAAGCTACTGACAATATAGCTGCTTTAGCTGTTCCAATACCATCGATCTTAAGAAGCTCTTCTATATCAAATTCTATACCCTTCTCGTCGAGGATTGATACGATTATCTTAGATAAAGCCAGTACATCCAATTCCCAGAAACATTTCCTGCTGGGATTGAAGTTTGAGCGAACAGTAGGATAAAATTTATTGAAATTAAGTATATAAGTATGATTTTTTTCATTTTCTTCTCCTTGTCATGTTGCTGCTAATGTTTTGCTGCTGCCACAATCACCTTGCTTTTCTCTCAACATATTGTAGAGATGTTTGTTAGCAGCATCTTCTTCATTTCAATAGCAAGCATTTCTTCACTGCTTCAGTTTTGCCATTTATATTCAATTTATAGAAATATATTCCTGAACCTACTCGCTTATCATTGGAATCTCTGCCATCCCACACAACAGAATACTGACCTGCTGAAAGCTGTTCACTGACAAGTTGCTTCACTTTTTGCCCTTTAATGTTATAGATTACAAGCTCTGCGTTCTCGGTGCCTTCTGCGGTTAAAAACGAAATCGTTGTTGCCGGATTAAATGGATTGGGATAATTCTGATGAAGCTGCGATTTTATAATTTGATTTATGGAAAGGTTTTCAATATCCATTTGATTTTGATCAAAATAGAATGCTCCCATATCAGCAATTGTGCTGTCTGGATCAAGAGGAGGACTTGGATCGCCAGCATCTATGGAAGGAGACCTTGTAGAATCGGGAATTGGAAAGTTAGTCCAGGTTAGATGGAAATCACCATTTTGCGGGTCTGCAAATAATGGGTCTGCGTCTATGTTATCTGCCAACCAGTTAACTGTAACATTGTTATTTGTAACGATACCAACTTCTCCATCCTGAATATCTGTGTAGGAAATTGTGATCGTGTTTGGAGGATAAGCACTATGAAAGTAAACTTCCTGCGGAGAATCATTCCAGAGAATGGAGTTCCATAAAGTAAGAGAGGAATTATCAAAGCAGTAAATTCCGCCACCATAATTAGCATTATTTCCACTGATAGTAACATTTTCCAAACTCAGATTGGATGATTTGCAAACAATACCGCCACCTTGATAAAAAGCAGAATTATCTATTATTGTAACATAGTCCAAACAGGGACTTGAATCCCAACAGTAAATACCTCCGCCCACGTTAGCGGTATTAATGCTTATTATAACATTTTCTAAACCGGGACTGGAATTATGAAAATAAATTCCACCACCAAAATCCGTATTGCCATTTTGAATTGTCATATTTTTTATGGAAAAATCATCATCATCATAACAATATAAAATTCCGCTCATTTCTTCTCCGTCTAAAATAGTTGTGTTCTCATTCTCTCCTAAAATAGAAATATAACTTCTGCAAGATAATGGGAAAGATTCTCCTGTCTGAGACGGAGAAAAAGTTCCATTTGATAGATATATGGTTTTAGGATTTGTACCATCAGGAATTATTTTTGTAAGAGCATAAGAAATTGTAAGCAATGGGTCATCAGGAGTTAGTCCGCTATTATTATTTGAACCGTTTGGATTTACATATAAATCTTGATTAACCTGTTCTATTTTACAATGAAGAATATCAAAAGTAAAGTTATCAATCGGAAAAGCATAATAATCATAAGGTTGCAACACAGTAAAAGTATCAACAATAACATCGATTATAAGGCAATCCTTTGCATATAAATCATTTCCAAGATATCCTATAGAAGCGTTATTTAAAAAAATATTACAGCGATTTACCGGATTAAAAATTGGATTGGAATCAGAAAAATATATTCCACCATAAAGATCTGCAGTATTTTCACAAATAGTCACGTTGGATAGATTGGGATTAGAATTATCACAATAAACTCCACCACCGTAATTAGCAGAATTCTCTTTAATAAGTACATTTGTTAGAATAGGACTGGAATCTAAAAAATAAATTCCACCTCCTTGTTGATCTACGATATTATCTTTTACAATAATGTTTGAAAAAACAGGATTTGATCCTATACAAGATATTCCACCACCTTCATGGTCAGCATTATTTCCACTAATAGTAATATTATCTAATCCCAGATTAGAATTGTTAAGATAAATTCCTCCACCACTTGGTGAAAATCCATTACAAATCGTAACTTTCTCAATATTTGAATAACTTACATTTTCATAATACAAAATGCGAGTCAATCCCTCAGCATCCAGAATGGTAGAATTTTCTATATCTCCAAGTATAGAAACATAACTTCTGCAATTTAATTGAAATATCTCTCCTGTTTGAGATGGAGAGTAAGTTCCATTTGCTAAATAAATAATATGCGGATCAGTACTATCAGGAATAATCTTGGCAAGAGCATAAGAAATTTTGAGTAATGGGTCATCAGCAGATAAACCACTATTATCGTTTGAACCTGTTGAGCTTACATACAAGTCTTGATTTACCTGCTCTATTTTGGCATTAAGAATATCAAATGTAAAATTATCGAGAGGATATGCAAAATAATCATCAGGTTGTGATACAGTGAAAGTATCCACGATTACATTTGTAAGTGTTGGAAAAGCAGAATACAATTCATTCCCTGAACCTGCAGAATTGAGGAATATATTACAGCGGTTTAATATATCGAAATTCAGAATTCCTTCGTAAAAACAAATCCCACCGCCTTTATTGGCTGCACTATTTTCGGTGATTGTACAGTTTTCAAAATTTATATCAGCATGAAGACAGTATACTCCACCGCCATTCCATGCAGAAATATTTCTATTGATTGTTACATTATTTAAATTTGTATTACCATCTTCTATATAAATTCCTCCTCCGCCCTCTGTGTAAGCTGTATTCTCGCTTATATTAACATTGGTTAAACTTATAGTGGAGTTCAAACTACAAATACCACCACCCCAATCCGCCTTATTGTTAGTTACTAAACAATTTTTTATCAAAATGTCTGACGAATAATAACAGAATATCGCACCACCAGCGGGTTGTGGATAAGTTGTTGCATTACCAAATTCTAATTTACAATAAATTACTTTTGATGAGTCCTGAATATTGTTATTAGTGGTGAGAAATCTTAAACCATTCCAGCCTACGATCGTATCCTGTGCACTAAAGATAATTGAATCTGTTGCAGTTCCTTCCGCTAATATTCTTCCATAAATATTAAATTTATAATGACCGGAAAAAATTACTTGAATTCCAGGTTCGATAGTTAATTCATCTCCTTGCTGGATAGAAATTTCACCATCAATAATGTATGGGCTGTTTGGGAACGTCCAAACTCCATTTACATTTCCTGCAGGGATGTGAGTGTCTGCATAGATAAAAGTAATAATGAGCAATAGGAAAAATAGAATTATTATTCTTTTCATAAAGACCTCCTAAAGATCATGATTTAAAACATCTCGTTTATCGCTATCATAAAAATTCTCAAACCAGAAGTATGAGTTACTTACTTCAACAATAAACATTTCTTCACTGCTTCAGTTTTACCATTAACATTTAATTTATAGAGATAAACACCTGAACCAAAAGGTTCACCTAAATCATCATTACCATTCCAGACGACAGAATGATTTCCTTTTGCATATTGATCATTTGTTAATGTTTTTACTTTTTGACCTTTTATGTTATAAATTGTAAGCTCAACATTAGAGTCATTTTTAATTAAGAATTCAATTGTAGTAGACGGGTTGAATGGATTGGGATAATTATTTAATTTGAAATTAGAAATTTGTAATTCGTAATTCTCTGTTCCAGTTCCCTGATTATAATAATATGCTCCCATATCTGAAATTGTGCCATCCGGGTCTGGAGATAAGCTTGGGTCACCTGCATCTATACAGGGAGACATCGTAGAATCTGGGATTGGGAAATTAGCCCAGGTTAAATGGAAGTCACCACTTTGCGGGTCTGCGAATAATGGGTCTGCATCAATGTTGCCTTCCAACCAATATAATGTTCCAGTGTTATTTGTAACAATACCGTTTTCTCCACCTTGAATATCCGAATATGTTATTGTAATTGTGCTTTGATAGCCGTATTCACTAAAATTTACTTGTTCCGGAATATTGTTCCACATGATACAATTTATTAAATAAGGATCGACAAGATAAGTACAATAAATTCCACCACCGTGATTAGCAGCCGAATTATTTACTATTGTCACATTCTCCAGACTCGGGTCTGACCAATAGCAGTAAATTCCTCCACCTTCATTATCAGCAGAATTTCCTGTTATTAAAACATTTTCTAAATTCGGATTTGATAAAAAGCAGTAAATCCCACCTCCGCCATAATCAGCAGAATTACCTGTTATGATAACATTCTCCAGACACGGATCAGAACGATAACAAGAAATTCCACCTCCTCTAATAGCCGAATTATTTGTTATTGTAACATTGATTAAACATGGATTGGAATCATCATAACAGCAAATTCCACCTCCACCTCCATTTTCTGTAACTGAATTATCTATAATAATAACATTCACCAAACTTGGATTGGAATATTCATAACAGTAAATACCTCCTCCATAGGTAGTAGCAGAATTATCAGTTATAGTTATATTTTCCAAAACAGGACTGGAATAATAAGCACAATAAATACCACCACCTCTATCAGTTGAACCATTTCTTATCACGATATTCTTTATTTCAGCATCGGTTACATAATTAAATCTCATAACTCCGGTTTCATTATTGGCATCTAATATCGTCGGTTCTTCTAAATTACCCTCTAAAGATACATAGTTACTCCATTCTACAGGAAATGTTTCTCCGGTTGTTTCGGAGCTATATATTCCGGGTGAAAGATAAATTGTATTGTGGTTTAGATTATCTGAATATATCTTTGATAATGCATATTTGATAGTTTTTAAAGGATCATCTGCAGTCGTTCCTGTATTGGAATCATTACCATTAACCGATACATAAAGGTCGGAATTTATCAAAGTATCCTGAATTGAATGTAAAATATCAAAAGTAAAATTATCAATTGGAGATAGATAATAGTCAGTTGGTGTTGATACAGAAAAAGTATCCACAACAACATTTATAATATCACAATCATTATTGAAAATATCAGTTCCGCAACCTCTATTATTTAAGACATTATTCAGATATATGCTGCTTCTGTTTTCTGAATTGAAATTAAGACCGGAATAACGGCTACAGTAAATCCCTCCTCCATTTGTAGCTGTATTATTTATTATAGAAACATTTGATAGATCGGGAGTAGAATGATGAATACAATAAATTCCTCCTCCGTTTTGGGAAGCACTATTATCTGTGATTGTAACATTTTCCAAACTCGGATTGGAACCGGAAAGGCTAATTCCACCTCCTCCATAATCAGCAGAATTACTTGTTATGGTAATATTCTCCAAACTCATATTGGAATTAACGAAACATATCCCGCCCCCGCTTTCTGAAGCAGAATTACCTGATATGGTAATATTTTCTAAACTCATGTTCGTATTATAGAAATAAAATCCACCTCCATTAGTAGCAGAATTACCTATAATAGTAATATTTTCCAAACTCAAAATCGAATTGGAACAATAAATCCCGCCCCCATCATCGGAAGCAGAATTATTTGTTATTATAACATTCGCCAAACTTGGATGAGAATTTTCGATACAACAAATTCCACCACCATTTTCAGGAGCAGAATTACCCGTAATAGTAACATTTTCGATGCACGGATTGGCATTAGAAATGTAAATGCCGCAATAACCATTTCTTATTGTAACATCTCTAATATTTGCTTCAGTCACAAACCCAAATCTTAAGATATCGTGTGAATTTTCTGCATCCAAAAATGTATCTTCTTGATTGTTACCCTGTAATGAAACATAATTGCCCACAGGTAATGGAAATTGTTCTCCATTTGTGGATGGGCTATAAATTCCTGGTAGAATATAAATTGTATGTTGATTTAAACTATCAGCATAAATAATTGTTAAGGCATATCTTATTGTTCTTAACGGATCATTCGCTGTTAATCCGCTATTTGTATCATCACCATCCGGTGAAACATAAAGATCAGCATTTATCTGCTGATTAATATAGTTCAATATATCAAAAGTAAAATTGTCAATTGGGGAAGCATAATGATCGGTTGGATTGAGTACAGTAAAGGTATCTACAATTACATCTATCATATCACAATTATAAGCAAAAATATCCAAACCATAACCTCTGCTGTTTGTGATATGATTAGAATAAATATTACATCTGTTTTCCTGATTGAAACTCAGATCGGATTCCGAACAGTAAATTCCGCCACCATGGTCAGAAGCAGAATTATTCGTTATTGAAACATTCTCCATATTCATATTGGAATTATCCCCACAATATATTCCACCACCTTTTGAAATATCATGGGAGACACTATTTCCGCTTATAATAACATTTTCTAAAATTGGATTAGAGTTCGAGCAATAAATTCCTCCGCCACTATTAGACGAATAAGTACCAGGAGCATTATTATCACTTATTGTAACATTTGTTAAAATAGGGTTGGAATTAGAAATAAGATAAATACCACCACCTTGATTGTAAGCATAATTTTCGGTGATAGTTATATTCTCTAAAGCCGGATTTGAACCTCCGCAGTGAATTCCACCACCATGACAAGAACTATTTCCACTGATAGTAACATTCTCTAAACTCGGATTGGAATTAGAAGAGCAGTGAATTCCACCACCATAAGCAGCACTATTTCCTGTGATAATTACATCTTCTAAATTTGGATTGGAGTCAGAGCAACAAATACCACCACCAAAACCATCAGGAGAATCAGCATTATTTCCATCAATAGTAACATTTAGTAAAGTCGGATTTGAATTAGAGCAGGAAATACCCCCCCCATAAACAACATAACCTTCCACAGTATTTCCACTGAGAGTAACATTTGTTAAACTCGGATTAGAATTAGAACAGTGAAAACCACCACCATAAGCTGTATAGGACCAAGTAATATTTCCAGTAATAGTCACATTATTAAAAATTGGACTTGAACCAACACAGGAAATTCCTCCTCCATAGGTTGTATTATCACCAGACACTTCATTTCCACTTATTATAACATTTATTAAACTTGGACTGGAATTAGAGCAGTGAATACCACCACCATGAGATTCCGCATAATTTTTTGTAATTAAACAATCACTTATCAGAATATTAGATGAATTATTACAATATATTGCACCGCCATATTTTTCATTTCCCTCTCCTGTTGCCTTTCCAAGCCTTAATTCACAATAAACAACCCTTGAACTGTCCTGTCCGTTTGAACTTGTATTCCAAAACCTTAAACTATGCCAACCTATTTCTGTATCTTGTGCTGTAAAACTTATAGAATCTGTTGAAGTTCCTTCTGCTAAAATTCTTCCATAAATATTGAATTTGTAATGTCCGGAGAAAATTACTTCGACACCCGATTCAATTGTTAATGTATTATTGATTTGAATACTTATTTCTCCATCAATGATATAAGGGTTACCTGAATATGTCCAAGCTCCATTTACATTTCCGGCAGGGATGTGAGTGTCAGCAATAGAAAAAGTGATTGTTGTCAGTAGAATACAAATCATAATAGTTTTCATTGTTTCTCCTTTCTTCGTTTTATGAAGTTGCTTGTAACGCCGGGCGTGCTACGTCATCTTGCCATGAGCGTTGGATTTGATTTTTCAAATCCTGATGCGATTAGCAAGATGATAAAAGACGAGCAAATAAAAGTCAAGGGTTGTCTATTTGCGAGACCTCGTGGACGCAATTTTAAACGACGTTTTGCTTCGATACTGTTGCGAGTCTTTTAAGGTGTCACGTCCGGCGTTAATCAACATGGAGCGAAGCGGAATGTTGTTTAATGTTTTGCGTGTGCGGTGCTTTTCTTGCTTTTCTTTCAATCTGAGCACTGACACGTTTGTTATGCCAATTCTTTCAAGAAATAATAATCACTTTTTAAAATTATATTCCAGAAAAACAAATTACTTCTCAACGGTGGCAATATAATTTTTCATAATAATATCAACTAAAGCAATTTATATGGATATTCTTTTTCGCGTTTTTGGAATGAAATGATTTTCTGATTTTGAATTATTCCATTATTTATTTCTATTGCTTTTGAGATGGTTTTGTCCTTCCCCCAAGATTTCTCTCCTTTCATTACAATGGGTAAAAAAGCTAATAATGCTTCAGAAATATCCCATGAAGCAGAATTCCAATAATAACTTGGACTGTGGTCAACAGCATAATAAAATTTGCCATCAACATGAATTAACGGATTTTCAAATGTGGTGGGTTTCGAACACCAAAAGCCCATGCCTTCATCACAGCTTATATCGATAATAAGAGTGCCATCCTTCAAGTTATTAGATTTTTCTTTCGGAATAAACATTAAAGGATGGTTAATATCTTGTAAGGTACCATTAACAATAATTTGCGCATCGGATAAGGCTTCTGAAAATGGACGAGTACTTCCATCAGATTCTACCGAAAGTAAATTTCCTAAATCGTCATTTTTCATTTCTTTAAATACTACTCCCGGTAATTGTTCAGACACATCTGTTGGCAAGCGACGTGTATATACGGTAATGTTTGTGGCCCCTTGACCTTGCAGCGCATATACCGCTCCCCGGCTCACAGAACCAAAGCTAAGGATTACAGCTTTTCGTGGTTTCCCATAATTCCCTATAACACCTATTAGACTTAATGCATGATTTACACCTGCATAACCTGCAATTTCATTGTTTTTATAGAATATATGCATGTTTTTATCACCTGATTTACTCCATTTAAACATTTCTTCCCATGCAATAATCGTTAATTTTCTATCAATGGATGCTTGAGTAATTTTTTTTTGCTGCACGCAATGCAACCATCCCCAGACAATTGTACCTTTGTGTATTTGATTCAAATCCTTTGCTAAAGGCTTAGGCATAATTACACAATCAAAATTGTTAAGTATTTCTTCTCGGGATGCAACTCGCCCTGATGTTAATTTGGCTATTGCGTTATCATTCATTCCAAATTTTAATCCATATCCTACTTCAAAGGTAATCTGTGTCCTGAATCTTTTGGGAATTCGTTTAATATGCTCTGGATGGATAGCTACCCGTTTTTCATTTTCTTTTAGTGATTTTCCAATCACTCCGACTGTTAATAATTGTTGTGTCATATTATCTTTTTTATATTATATAACTTGTGTGTAATACCTATTGTTGTTATTCCTCCCATTTGGTGGGATAATAACAATTGCGTATATTTTTCTTTTATCATTTTACTATTTCCTCCAAATATACTTCTCAAAAATTCTTTTTTAATTTTCAGGTCAAGAAATTAAACTCTTTACTACAATAAATGTACATAATGATTTCTATGCTGACTTCGATAAGTTAGATTTATAAATCAGAAATTTGTAGTCAACCCTGAATTTTTTTTATAAACATTATTTATTATAGAAAATGGATAAAGACAAGGAGGTTATGATGAGATCTTATCGTTCATATCAGACGAAACGAATCAATGTAGCGGATAAAACAATAATCGGTATT
>Ga0208771_1001716_pt1 | contig 11242 bp, 9 predicted proteins | sample AntAceMetag02UKX_FD_184775 | JGI IMG/M metagenome (GOLD analysis project Ga0208771, IMG submission 184775) | Saline lake microbial communities from Ace Lake, Antarctica - Antarctic Ace Lake Metagenome 02UKX (SPAdes) (version 2) | ecosystem: Environmental > Aquatic > Non-marine Saline and Alkaline...
AATTGTATTATGAGTTTCAGGGCCTTTTGTAATCATGCCCCCGTTATATATAATTGGGGCAGGTGTGTCCAGTACTAAATAAAATTGTTAATCGACCCGGTAGATACGGGGTTTACTGAAAGCTTACATTCTTTCGCAATGATATTTTCTATTGGACTAAGCCACTCCTCGATCTGTTGGGAGATCGTATCTGGCACACCTGTCTTTGCCGCGTAAAAATAATATGCATACCCCAAACCTTGATAAGGTCTGGGCTTTTCCAATCTCTTTTCTTTTATGTTAAGAACTTGAAGAGAGCCATCTCTGTCGGCGAAATGTTTAAGATAAAACTGCGGTACGAAATGTTGGGCTTTGGTTGGATTGGTACTGTTCATTTTAATTCGGGTGGAAAAAATTCAGGGGCAAAACTTGCATATTGACTAAAAAGCCGGGCAAAAATTCTTTTAATTCTTCCGGCCAACTATCTATTTTTCTCTAACCTCACCCACTAAGATATTACGTTGCCCTACCGAACTAAGGGCTAAGGTTCTTCGTTCCACCGCTTCAAGACTCTTTTAACTTGAGGCAGAGTTTTTGCCGCCGGGAAAACCGAGAGTACCTAGACTGTTCCCGCCATCGAACATTACAGGAGTACCGAGAAGAGGAGTTTTAATTCCCCGGGAGAAGCATTCTTCCTGCGTTTTTCTTCACCCTTTCTAATTTCTCTCATTTTCCATTACAAACAGTAGTACAAAAAGTAGGGGACGGAGCAAAGTTATCAATTAACTTTATTGTTTCGGCACCGGAAAAAACCCCGAAAAATAGAAAAATAGTGGTCAAGTCTACCCTTTGCTCTTTTCTATTTTTTCTTCCAGCTGCCTTAGTTCTGCCAGCTCTTCCTGGTCGGCTTGTTTGGCTTCATAGATTTTACGGTTTTTATCGAACAGCTGATATATTTCCCTTACCTTCTCTTCCATTGCCGCATTGCTGATTGTTCCTTTGCCTTTCAACCGCGGCCTTTCATTAAAGGCTAAAATCCGATCCACATTGTTGTGCCAGAACTTCATGGTGATATCGAATCGGTTTTTGGCTCTCAATTCAGCAGTTTCCAAAAAGATAACGACCAAATGGTTTAAGGTGTCAATTTCATCTTCACTTAGGTAATTTTTAGCGATAAAGATATCCTGTTTTCTGACCACATGGCTTTTCCACGATGTTAGCGCCATGTTGGGCTTATCTGCATCGGCCCGTTCCAGTATGATTTCCGCCGCGGTTTGCCGGGTTACGGCATAAAGCAACTTGTTTTGGGTTTCGGCAAAGAACATCTGTGTTGCTTTGTCGGTTTTGTCGTAATCACTGCTTAAGGCAAAGAGATCCCGGACTTTCTGGTAAAAGCGTTTTTCAGATGCCCGAATCTCCCGGATGCGCTCCAGCAGTTCATCAAAATAATCGGGTCTGCCGTCCGGATTTTTCAGGCGTTCATCGTCCATGACAAACCCCTTGACCATATACTCTTTCAGGTGATGATTGGCCCAGATCCTGAATTGGGTGCCCCTTTTGCTTCGGACCCTGAAACCGATGGCTAACACCATCTCCAGTGAGTAGAAAGCGACATTATAACCTTTGCCGTCGGCGGCAGTTGTTAAGTAATCCTTAACAACTGATATTTTGTCTAACTCCCTGTCTTTCAGTATGTTGGATACGTGCATGCTAATGTTGGGCACGGAGGTGTCAAAAAGTTTCGCCAACTGGTTCTGATTCATCCACACCATACGGTCTTTGGCATAAAGGGATACGGACGCTTTTCCGTCCGAGGTGTTATAAATGATAATATCTTGCCTGTCGTCATCCATGATCAATCCTCAAAAATATTTTTTAATTCCGGGGACACCTTACTTAATTATTATTGATTTCCCCTTGTAATGCTGCCGAATTATGTATGGTGTCCCCGGAATTTGATGTTGGCCACGCTTTAAGGTAGCATTTTGCGACCTTAAAGGCTGACTAAAAATCCGGATCCAAATGATTTTAATTCTTCTATCCCACTATCTATATTTCTTTAATCTCTCCTGAATTGCCTTGTGGACCTGGCTTACAAGTTTCTCATTTAGTCAAACTTATGGATTTTGTGTGTCGCTCTGCCTTCTACTATGCCTTCTTATTCTTTGGTTTCTTTAGTTTCTTTGCACGATACTTCGCGCGCGATTCTTTGACGTCAAATCCGATCCTTTTTTTCTCCGGTTCATCCGGAGGAGCCATGAGTTGCCGAATCGCCTCGAAAACCACACGGAATTGATCATCATATCTTTTTTCCATCTCCGCCAGTTTCCAGGCCAGGTCGGCATGAGATTTCAGCAATTGCCGGAGACGGACGAAAGCCCGTATGATCTCGATGTTGACCCGAACCGCCCTTGGACTACGCAAAACACTGGAAAGCATGGCGACGCCATGCTCTGTAAAAGCATAAACGTTTTTTGCATGCTTGATTGTCGAACATGTCACAATTTGTGATATGTTCCGAATCTCCTCTCTGGTAAGTTCAAGAAGGAAATCATCCGGGAACCGGTCACGGTTGCGACGGACGGCTTGATTCAAAACCCTTGTTTCCACTCCGTAGAGATCTGCTAAGTTTCGATCCAGTATGACCTTCTGTCCACGAATAAGCAGGATCGAACGTTCTATTCGTTCAACAGGGATCAAGGACTTCTTCTTTGAAACATTATTTTTCATGGTCTAAAAAATCAGGATTAAACCCGGACTATTGACTTGGAAAATTTAAGCTTGGTGAGGTGGTCGCAATGTGCGACCACCTCTATTTTCTCCTCAGGGGATAATTGGAACATAAAATCTTTTGGGAAACGCTCTTTATTCCTTTTAACTTGCTCATTCAAAATAGGGGTCAAGTCTTCCCTTTGCTCTTTCCAAAGTATCCCCGGAAAAAATCAGGGGCATATCTTCCTTTAATCTCTCCTGAATTATCTTGTGGACCTGGCTTACCAGTTTCTCATTTAGTCAAACTTATGTATTTTGTGTGTCGCTCTGCCTTCTACTATGCCTTCTTATTCTTTGGTTTCTTTAGTTTCTTTGCACGATACTTCGCGCGCGATTCTCTGACATCAAATCCGATCCGTTTTTTCTCCGGCTCTTCCGGCGGCATAAGTAACGGTTCAATTTTTTGATAGAGATCCCGCAAGGCGGAATCATGTACTAGAAGTAGCTTTTCCACTTCCGCAAGCCTCTTGCCAAGTGTTACTGTGGCCATTAATTGTTCTCGCATTTTTACAAATGCCCGGACAATAAAAACACTCATCTGAACAGCGATAGGACTTTTGAGAATAGTAGCCGCCATTAAGGCTCCGTATTCTGTAAATGCGTAAGGAAGAGTTCTTCTTCCCCCGTGCCCAGATCTTGAAATCGCATTTTGCGATGTCAAGTTTACAACTTCTTTGCGCGTAAGCTGAAACATAAAATCTTTGGGAAATCGTCCCATATTCCTTTTAACTTGCTCATTCAAAATAGGGGTCAAGTCTTCCCTTTGCCCTTTTCATTATAAAACCGGTTGAAAACATTCCCGGTCCATGATGTCGAACCCCTTTGGGGTTCCTATTATTTTTTTGGATTTGCTGTACACCCAGGGTTTCACCCTGGGCTTGAATGTTGAACCCCTTTGGGGTTCATTCCGGACCCCAAAGGGGTCCTACATCTCAGCCCCGGGTCTTACCCGGGGTTTACATCGTCCATCCCCCAAACACCCCCGCACCCCAACGGGGTACAACATTATCTTTTCGGGCCGGGATGTTGAACCTCTTCAGGGTTCATTTGTTTATTTGGATATATGGTATCCCCGGGGATTCTCCCCGGGCTTGCATATTGAACCCCTTTGGGGTTCATTCCGGACCCCAAAGGGGTCCTACATCTCAGCCCCGGGTCTTACCCAGGGTTTATATCGGCCCTATCCCGGATTTCGCCCGCGCCGCCTGTTCCGGCCCGACACCAAAATGCCCCGCTTCGTTCCGAAGCACGTTCCGGGGCATTTTCATGCTTAAACTATAACGTAATCCCGCCGATCAGTCAAACTGAATAATCTCATCCTGATTTAAAATAAATAAGCAAAAAAGAATGGCAAAAAAGAAGGGGACGGTCTTTTAAACTATGCTTATTCAATTAAACACAAAACGATTGCGCACCTTAAAAGGTGCGGCTACCAGATCTGATTTTCATTGGAATAATCTTAATCAGGCGTAAATATAATTATTAGGCGCGGTATATATTTTCTGATATATTATATGGAGAAACAGGGAGTTTTTCAATACGCCGATAGAAAATATTGAGGATGAATATGAATGATAAAAAAGAGAAACTGCGGTTATCGAGCGAGGCGGTCCTTATGATTATTGGGCGGGTTATGAAACGGGATGCTCTGCTGCATCCATATTTTGAGGACGGAAGCATTGAAATAACAGACAACGAGGAAGAGGATTACATATCCTTCCGAGAAGGAGTCTCGGGAGAGACCAGAAAGTTTGTTCTGGATCGGGTACGGACAATCAGAGGATTAAAACCGGAAGAATGGGATGAAGAGAAATATGCCAAGTGGGAAGAACGGGAAAAAATGATCAGGGCAGCGGAAGAGAATGAAGAATTGGCCTGGTATTTCAAGGAAAGATACATCGGGATTACAAATGACGCGGAGACATGCAAAGTCTGGATTGACACCGATCTCCCCGAAGAAGAGATCAGGTGGCTCAATAAGAAGATACTGGAGATCTGGATTGGAGAGGAGATGGATGATGACGTGGCAGAGAAGTTAACGAAAGCCCTGGTCGAGGAGCATACCGGAAAAGATCAATCCAGGCCCGAAGCCAAAGCGGCTATCCGGGATCTGGCAATAGAAGCGCTCCGGGAAGATGAGATGATCGCGGAATACATTGAAAAGGGCTTGATCAAGTTTAATACCGACCCTACCAAGAAAATATGGGAGATAGATAACTCCCTCACCCCGGAAGAGATCGGGTTCATCCATGACCTAGGGATATATGTGATGATCAATCGGTTTGGAATAGACCCGGATAAATACTTTAAAACGGATAACCAGGACTAATACGGAGGATGCCATGAAAATACAGAGAATCCAGATATCTAAGATTATCGGCAGTCTCTGCAAGATGAGGCTGGAAAAAGACTATGAGGCGGATGAGATGCGGGAATCGATCGAAGATCGGGGAGTGATGATCCCGATCAAGTTGAAACCTGTGGAGGGCGGCTACCTGATCTTTGCCGGTCACCGGCGTCTGGAGGGAGCTAAAGAACTGGGGAAGAAAACAATTATAGCCGAAATCTGGGATAAGGTTGAGGACCGGGAAGCGGCCCTGATGGGTTTCGTAGAGAATATCAACCGGAAAGATTTCACCAGACTGGAAGAAGGCTATGCCTACCAGAGACTGGTGCAAAAATATGGCTACACCGCAGATGATCTGGTCAAGCCGTGCGGAAAGTCAAGGTCCCGGATCTATACCCTGACCAATCTGGTTAAGAATCTCTCCCCGGCCATGAAGAAGGCTATTATCGCGGGGAATATGACATCCGGGCACGGGGAATGGCTTCTCAGAATCGAAGATCCTAAACGTCGGAAAGAATGTTTTGATCTGGTCCTTGCCGGAGATATGGATCTAGCTGATCTTAAATATGAGGTCTATCGCCAGAAACCGGACGCGGAGAAGAATGAGCGGGAACTACAGCTCGACATTGTTGAGGACATCTGCGATGAGGACCTCACCATCCGCTCTATGTGGAATAATGGGATCACAGTTCGACGAAGTCGGAAAGGACTGAAGATAACTCTCGACATTGATGGCCCCCACGATCTCCTATACAAGTTCAGCACCATCACCGGACCGGTAAAGAAGAAGCTGGACCTATTCGATAAGTTCGATGAGAAGCACTAATTCATAATTTAAATACTTGACCAAATCGCCAGTCCTGCGGCAGGACTGGCGATTTGGTCAAGTATTTAATATAATGCTACCCTATTAATCCTCAACGAATAACAGTAATTCAAAGATACCCTACTGTTATGCGCCAAAAGGGAGAAAAGGAGGGGAAAATCACCCCAACGGGGTGAAACATTAAAGCCCAGGGTGAAACCCTGGGTATTAAACGTCCCCCAAAAACCCCAACCCCGTTCCTTCCCCGTCCCAACTGACCGGGCTGACCGGGCGAACCAAACGTTTCGGGCGGTTAGCAACGAGGAAAGGGAAGGAAATGTTTTGAGGGGGTGTGGGGTGGAACGACATTATCCCGGGGTAACACCCCGGGCTGAAATGTTATACCCTTTCAGGGTATTAACCCTAATTTACAAACATATAATTTTCATTCCAATCAATCAGTGTAAATCCGTGTAATATCCGTGGACAACAAAGGGGCCTCGGCTATTCGAAAAGACTGAACATCGAACGTCGAACTTCCAACTTCGAACTGCAAGGCCGAGGCAGGGGGATAATCTGTGTAATCCGTGAACAAAAAGGGAGCAGGTAAGGCATCTCACATAAATATTCGATGTCTCCGCGCTGCTCCGAAGGGAATTCTTGTGAATTTTGCGCTTTTTTGCGGCTAAAAAAAGGGTCCGAGGCAAAGGGATTTCTTGCGTATTTTTGCGGCAAATTTTGAGGCTAAGGCGGGGGGAGTTAAAACTCCGGAGGCGGGGCCGAACCATCCGGAGGCCCCATCTCCGGCTCCACCTGTGATACCAGGTCGGGATACTCCTTCTTTATCTTATCTTTTACTCTCTCCAAGGCCAGACGGGCATGATCATAACGTTCCTGGGAAAGATCGCGGGCTCGACGGGTGAAATCAACCCGCTTACGGGCCAGTTCCATCTGCAGCTCAGCCTCTCGGAGACGATACTCATTAAGTTTTTTTCTTACTTCAGCCCGGGGTACCCCCGGTTCCACCATCTCGAGTTCTTCTTCCAAGCTCTGGATCATCATCTCATTACCTCTGATCTCACGCCCCAGTTCCCTGACTTCCTTCCGGAACTCTTTGAACTGAAGTCCGGCTTCCCGTCCGCCCGGACCCATCATCCCTTTTTTCCCGAACTTCTTATGACGTCCATGGCGCGCCGGGCCCGGTGATCCGCATTCTTCCGGCCCCGCGTCTCCCTCCGGTCCGGAGATAGAGGACCGGATGGGGGTTGATTCATCCTGACCGGAATCATCCTGGGCCGAAACCGCCGGTGAGAACATAATCAATATTAGTAATAATATTCCGGTAATCATTTTCATTCTAATATCTCCTGAAAACGCAGTGCCTTCGGCGCAAATAGGTTGCGGTTGAATAATATTTTTGTAATTCCTAATCATCACCCTCATTTTAATTTGAGGACTTTTATTATCAAATTTTTAATCGTTCTGATCCCCCTACTTTTATTAGAGACCAATATTGCTACGCGGAGGCTGAGGAAATATCCACATTCATCTCCACTTCCGAGTCAGGGTCAGGATCCGCAAAAAATAATAGCTGTAATTCATCCATCTCCCGGCATAATTCATCGACCGAGTCATACTCTTCTTCGACTGTTTCAGTCATTGTCACCAGTTCTTCCGTTTCATTTGGAGCGGCTGATATAATATACTTCGGAGTTTCGGTCGGATGGTATAAAAGCACCGCGACAATGGAGGCGGCAATCAACGCTCCAGCCGCCGGGAGGAACAGGGGACGAGAGAAAAACCTCAGCCGGGAGCGGCCGGAAGAATGAATCGGGATCTGGACTGGCCCCGAGGCCTCTTGTTCTACCCTCATCCGTAACGCAGCCATCTCCATTTCGGAAAAATTCGGCTTCTCCTCAGCCTGAAGAAATGCAACGGTCCCGGTCATCTCATCAAGCAACCTGCGGCATTCAGGACAGATCCGGACGTGAGATAGAACTTTCTCCCTCTCTTCAATAGAATTCTCTCCATAGAGGTGTCCCGGTAATAGCTTATTAAATGTTTTACAGTTCATGGTATTACTCCTTGCGATAATCCCATTCAATCAATGTGGTTACCGAAGATCTACTTTTCATAATAGTCTGACAGACTATCCCTTAATTTTCGCAAAGCCTGGAAGAGATTCGCCTTAACCGCGCCGACCGAACATCCCTGAATTTTTGCTATCTCTTTCAATCGCAGGTGCTGATACTGCCGAAGGATGAAAACATCCCGCTGTTTAGGTGGAAGTTCAGCGACCGCTTCTTCAATCACGGCAGCAGTCTCTTTTCCTTCCAGCACTACTCGCGGGTTGTGGCCTGCCTTCTCATCCAAAGGTTCAGGAAGATCGTCAAGCGACACCTTGCCGGCCCGGGCCAAGGCCCGGCCCCGATCAACCGAGAGATTCACAATCACCCGATATAACCAGGTAAAAAGCGATGCTTTCGGCTTCCAATCGGGGAGCATCTTATACATCCGGATAAATGCCTCCTGGACGATATCCAGAGCATCTTCACGCCTACCTGTACGATAGTAGGCCAGAGAGAGAGCCCGCTCCTGAAAAAGCTTCATAATATCATCAAAAACTCCCGTATCGCCGTTCTGAAACCGGTGAACCAGAACTTGTTCGCCGTTAACCATACATCTTTCCTTTAATAATCAAACGAAAAGAACTACAAAAGGTTTAACCTGAATTGGAGATAAAATGATGCAGGAGATCGATACGCTTGAGAATAAAAATATTCACCGCTCACCCCGTTAGATGGACCCCCCCGATTTATCGGGGTCAACCCTCTTTCCCTCATCTTGTAATCGGAATATCATTTGACATCCCGAAATAAACCCGGGTGACTCCTCTAATCGCCCATAGCCCGGAAAACTGGCGGAAGATGCTGATATCATCAGCCCCGGAAAAACCAGCCGAAACCGGCTGATCGGCGGCGCCGCCGAAGTAGACCCGGGAGATATTCCGGATCGACCATAAACCGGAAGATGAGCGATAGATTGCCGGCGCCGCGGTACCGGTTCCGTTATAATCACCGGAAACCGGAGTATCGGATGAACTTCCATGGTATATACGGCTGATATCTTTTAGTGCCCAGAGGCCGGAACTTTTCCGGAAGATCGCGAAATCATCCCGTCCATCTCCGTCATAATCGCCGGCTACCGGCTGATCGGAAGTGGATCCGAAGTAGTTCCGGGTAAGATCCTTAACCGCCCAGAGACCGGAACTATCCCGGAATATACCGATATCACATGACCCGTCTCCGTCATAGTCTCCCGGAACCGGAAGGTCGTAAGTGGCGCCGAAGTATAACCGGGAGATATCCCTGATCGCCCAGAGACCGGATGAATTCCGAAAGAGGGCAATATCGGCGGTCCCATCTCCATCGTAATCGCCCGAGACCGGAACATCGCCGCCGGTCCCGAAATAGAGACGGGTAACGGCCCGAACCGCCCAGAGGCCGGAGCTATCCCGAAAGATAGCGATATCCGAGAGGCCGTCTCCACTATAGTCACCGTTTGCCACCCGGATAGCCTGAAAGTCCAGTGGTGGAGTCATAGTCGGAGTTGGATAGATTCCCTTTTTATAGAGCGGAAACTCAATCCCGGTAGAATTCGAGGCAACCCCGACGGCATTGGATTGGGTATCCTTCTGATTATAGTACTGGGAACGATAGGTATTGACTCCGCTTCCTTCGCTACTGTCAACGTACATGACGTACATATAGTAGAGACCGGCGGCAAGCCCAGAGCCATCGGACTTGGTAACGGTATAATTCCCGCCAGAGTCCGTCCTGGCTCCTCCTGACGTCAATCCGCTTTCAGTTGGAAGCGCCCTTACGTAGAGATTGTAGACCCCCTCCCCCGTCTCCCGATCATAGACCCTGCCGGAGATCGGCCCCGTCTCCGGCGCAGGTGTCGGCGAAGGTGTCTCAAAACCATACGGCGTCGGCGTCGGCGACATAATCGGAGACCCCGGTTCGTCAGTTACATGGTCGCTAAGCCCCGGCTCAGTAATATCATTGCCTCCGGATCGATCCACCGTATCCACGGTATAGGTAAGACCATTGGTGTAGACATAAATATGGCGGTCCGTTGTGTAGCATTCCGAATACATATCTTCCGGCGCCCAATCAGCGTTGGGGGGCGTATCGTCACCGGGATCGAGCCGGAGAATTCTCTGCGGGAGCTGTTCCACTACATTATGAAAATTCGTTACCGTCGCCCTTCGAGGGTGTTCGTGCGGATTATTCCAGACCGAGATAACGGCTACCTCCGGATCCATTTTTGCGCAGAATGACGCGCTGCTGATTCCATGCGTTGCCGAACCATGATGGTCCACCAGACAGATATCGGGTTGACGATCGAGATCGTCTACGATGACATCCTTAATTACGCCCTCGACTTCACCTTCCGCGTCGGAACCGATATAAAGATCGAAACCCCGGTATGTAAGGAGAGCGGTAATCGACTTTTGATTTTCCGTGATATCCGCGGTAAGGTTTGGGTGACCGTGTACATATATAACATTCTGAATCAAATCCGGGTTATCCGGCGCTCCCATGGAGAGGAAAGTGAGCGTGGCGCCGTCGCCCAGATCGATCGCCCCGGTCGGACCCAGCGTAGGTGTCATCCGCTTGGGATTTCCGTTGACGATTTTATAGTAGTCCGATGGAAGTTCAGAGCCATCGCTCCTCCTCGATCCTCCCCGGTCATAATAGGTTCCAAAATGGGAATCTCCACCGAGAGAAGAGCTGAGGTCATCCAGGCCGCCGCAATGATCGGTGTCATAATGTCCGGCTATCGCGTAGTCGATATGGCTGATCTCGATATCATTGAGGAGTTGATAGAGATAATCAACGGCGCTGCCGCCGCCCAACTCGTCGTAAAGCACGACAGTCCCGTTGGGCCCCCGGATAAGCGTAGCGGTCCCGGTATGTCCGTTCGCCCAGATAAACCATATCTCCAGGTTTTGAGCGGAGCTACTCTCTGGAAGAAAAAGGCCCAAAACCATAAATATCACGGTTAATATAACCAGATATCTCATCTTTATTTTTTCCTTTTTACTTTGTCTTACCTCGTGACAGGAAGATCGTACGTGGATCCAAAATAAACTCTGGTTATCCCCCTGATTGCCCATAGCCCGGAAGACGGCCGGAAGATACTGATGTCATCAGCCCCGGAAAAACCAGCCGAAACCGGCTGATCGGCGGCGCCGCCGAAGTAGACCCGGGAGATATTCCGGATCGACCATAAACCGGAAGATGAGCGATAGATTGCCGGCGCCGCGGTACCGG
>Ga0208771_1001717_pt1 | contig 11240 bp, 17 predicted proteins | sample AntAceMetag02UKX_FD_184775 | JGI IMG/M metagenome (GOLD analysis project Ga0208771, IMG submission 184775) | Saline lake microbial communities from Ace Lake, Antarctica - Antarctic Ace Lake Metagenome 02UKX (SPAdes) (version 2) | ecosystem: Environmental > Aquatic > Non-marine Saline and...
AATATTTGCAAACAAAATAATCCTCATCTTCTTTCTTTACCATTTTATAACACCTTTGTTTCTTGTGGAAATTTTCTTTTTTTAATTGTCATTTTCTTCTTTACTACTTTCAGCATATTTTTGGCTCCATTCAGCATATTCTTGGCTTCTTTTAGCATATTCTTGGCTTCTTTTAGCAAATTCTTGGCTTTTTTCAGCGTCTTCTTGGCTCAATTTAGCATATTTTTGGCTCCATTCAGCATATTCTTGGCTCCTTTTAGCATATTCTTGGCTTCTTTTAGCGTCTTCTTTGCTCCTTTTAGCGTCTTCTTTGCTTATTTTAGCATATTCTTTTTTGCTCCATTCAGAGTATTGTTTACTTTTTTCAATTGTCATTTTCTTCTTGGCTCCTTTTAGCGTCTTCTTTGCTTATTTTAGCATATTCTTTTTTGCTCCATTCAGCGTAGTATTTGCTTTTTTCAGCGTAGTATTTGCTTTTTTCAGCGAGTTCTTGGCTTAATTTAGTATATTTTTGGCTCCTTTCAGCGAGTTTTTGGCTTATTTTAGCATATTCTTTGCTTATTTTAGCATATTCTTTTTTGCTCCATTCAGAGTTTTCTTTGCTTTTTTTAATACTCATTTTCTTTTCACCACCTCATTTTTAACAAATATTCTTACCTTGTTTTACTTCTAATTTAAATTTAGGCATTCTTCAATTTTACAAACCCCTTAGATTTCATTCTTGTAGCCTTAACTCTACCAGTTTTATAATCATCAAATTCATTATAACCAGAAGTTACTTCTCCATCAAAATTTACAAAACCAAACTTCAAATAAATATTCTTAGGATTAACCCAATCTAAAGGATCATCATAATTGTCTTCTTCAATAATCTTCTTTGCTTCTTCCAAACTATAATGACCACCCATAAGTATTAAATCACCATCATTATCCAAACTACACCTATCATAAGTCCCTTTATAACCCATTTTTATTCCTCATCTTCTTTCTTTACCATTTTATAACACCTTTGTTTCTTGTGGAAATTTTCTTTTTTTAATCATTTTTTTTATAATTTTATTTTATTTACCTTGTTTTGCTTGTTTTGAATTTTTGTCTTTATTCATTTTTTTATAATTTTATTTTATTTACCTTGTTTTGCTTGTTTTCAAAACAGGTATAACGCGCAAAACAGGGTGTTTTATACTATAAGGGGGATTCAATTTCACGCGTATAGTAGGAAACACCCTGTTTTGATAGTTTATCTTGTTTGTATTTTATTCCATCCCAAACCCAACTAGGATTACCATCATCATAATGTTGATAACTAACAGCTCCTGTCTCATTCTCTATAGTAATTTTAATGACTTTATCAGATAAGGGTTTAACATTATGTTTCCTACAATATTGGATATATCCTTGCTTAAAATCCTTTTTAACAATATGATTATCATAATCCTCATCAATACAATCTTCAATAAAAGCCATAACACTATTAGATTTACGCAACCAACTACTTTTAACAGCATTTTTTCCCAATTTATAACTAAAATCTTTTTTACTAATTAGTTGATTATAACCTTCCAAAGCCCAAACAAGCAAACCTTCCAATTCTAACTCTGTTGAAATCTTATCAATAATATCAGGATCTTGAAGTTTAATATTACGTTTATCTTTTAATAAATTAATTTCTTTTTGAGGTAAGAATTGATAAGGAAATTCTATAAGAATCCATCTCATCCAAAACCCATCACTTGTATCTTTAGGATGGGGAAGATCATTACCTGCAAAAATCATTTTAGCATAATTAGTAAAATTAACTCTTGTCTTAAACTTTCTATTAGCACTAATAGTATCTCTCCCTGTAAGTTGTTTAAATGTTCCAGTATCATTTATTGCTTCATTACTTATATCCCCACTAATATTCAATAACTTATTCATTAAAGCAGATACACAAAAATTATCTTTTTCTAATTCTGTTAAGCTTATACTTCTACAATTATCTATTCCCACAAATCGTTTAAATAATTCTAATAATTTTCCTTTACCATTTCTCCCAATTCCCCAAAACATAAAACTTTTTTCATATTTATATTCTTTTAATAAAGAGTAACCAAATAATTCCTTTATTGTTTCGTAAAGATCATCCCTATCTTTTGGTAAAATTTCTTTTATGAATCTTTTAATGTTTTCACATTTAGCTTGAGAATTATAATTCATTGTTAATTTTGTAAAGAACGGTATGCTTGAATCAAAATTTCTCATTTCTTTTGTTCTAATGTTTAAAACACCATTCTTAACAGGTATTAGTTCAGGATAATCATTCTGTGCATTAAAAAATTCTTCTTGATCAGTGTAAGTATCTGCTTCTATCTTACTGATTACAAGGTTACATAATTGAGTTGTGTAAACAATGGTTAATATTCTTCTACAGTATTCTTGAATATAAGTTTTTCCTTGTGGAATGTATATTCCTCCTTTGTAAATCCACATTTCACTATTATCATCATCTCTTGTTGTCCTGATTATCTCATTTCTTTTTATTAGTTTGACAATTTCTTCTGTTGCACTATCTCTTTCTCTTTTTAATAAATAGTTTTTTACTTTGTCTATCATCTCTTTAGGTATTTCATCAATCTTAAATTTTCTTTTGTTATATTCTTCTATTGTTAAAGGTTCATACTCTTTGGTTTCTTTTTCATCAAATGTCTTACAATTAAAGTAACTGCATAAACTTGTTGCTGGTGTTTGTTTATTACTTAATCTGCAGATTCCTTCATCATATTGTTGACAGTTAAAACAATGCCAGTGATCTGTTGTTATTTCTTTCATTTTTTGTGTTTGTTTATTAGGAATGCTAATGCTGTTATGTATTCTTTTTTGTTTATTCCTATGTAACTACTGTATTCCATACTGTTTACTAGTAGCTTCTCTTTTTTGTTTAGCTCATCATATCTCATAATATATCCTCAGTTTTTGTTTGTTCTGTGTTTGGTGCTTTCTTTTCTTGTATCCATATTGCTATTCCATCTGCTTTGTAGTGTGGTGCTTTATTATTTTTTTCCCTTCCTTCTTTGTTTGGGAATGCTGTTATTATTTCGTGTCCTACTATTTTTATTTTTAAGTATTTTTCTCCTATTTCCATTTTATTTTTCCTCCTCTCTAACAAAAATTCTTTACTTCTATGTTTAATCATAATTTCAACTCCTTCTTTTATTATCAAGATTAATATAAAATTGTATTCTGCTTAATGGTTTCTTTTGGTTTGAGTGATCAGGAAAAGAGGTAAGTCCAAACCTGCTTAAGAAATGTTTTGTTTCGCAACGGATAGAATTAAAACTGTTTTTTTCCCTCTTGCTTTCCTCACTCAACCCTGAAACCATTTTTTTTTTAACCTCTAAATTTTTGTAGTTTTATCATATCGCTTTGATTAAACCATTCTGATACCTTAAAATACCTCTTTTTTTTAAACATATTAGTTCACCTCTTTTTTATAATTGTCTTTAAAAACCCCCTTTCTGTAAGTCCTAGAGTTTTTAATCCGTGCATTGTAAAAATAATTGTTTTATTCATTTTTATACCTCTTTTTTTACTTTTGTTTTTAGTAAACAACTTGGGCAAGTTACGAATATTAAGTTTGTTTTGCTTTCCCATTCGTGACCACAATATTTACATTTTACTTTAATTTTTTCCATAAATCCTTTATAGTAGTAGTAGTATTTAAATGTTTTGAAAAAAACTTTAAAGTAGTTAAAGAAGAAAATGTTTTATATATGTAATGATATATAAACCTTTATCATTATTATTATTCTTAGCGAGGTGTAATAAATTAAATGGCTAACTTTTTAGGAGGAATCGTATCTCTTGTATTATCAATAGTGCTAATCGCAACTGTTGTTATGACAACCATAAAGAATACTTCTACAACTGGATGGACTACTGCAGAAACCTCTGCTTTTGGACTAATCAGCTTAGTAGTAATCTTTGGACTTGTTTACAGTGCAGGAGCTTTATTCGGTATGTTTTAAGATGAGAATCTTTAAAACTTATTCGAGGAGTATCGTTCAATGATAGTAGTAATTTTTGTTATCCTTGTAGCTCTAAGCTTGTTTCTCATAAGCTTAGGTTACTTGGTTAATGAGAACGCTTATAGTATTATAGGTTTCTTCTTCTTATTTTTATTAAGCATAACAATAGTTTATCCTGGTAATATTGCTTATAAGACAGGAGAGCAAACAGTTTATACTTATGGGGCTAATTTCACAACTTCTGTTCATTGGGATGAATTACACCCTTCAACATATCCAACTTTTAATCCTAGTGAAGATCCTATTTATTTATTTCATACTAACATAACGAATTCTTATTCTTATTTTGATAGTTCTTCTTCTCATTGGTTTGGTATATGGTTAGCTGTTATATCAGGTGTTGGTATTGCTATTAGTTTGGTTGAGATAACGCCATTAATTAGGAGGGAGCTTTAATGAGTAGGAAAAATAATGTTTTTAGGATAAAGATTGAGTTTGAGAATAATCCTATTACTGATGTTAAAGTAAATGGTATTAGTGAGTTTAATAAGGTTATTGATAAGGTTAAAAAAAAGTTTAGAGGAGGTTTATAAATGGGTTGGAATATTCGTTATAATAGTAAAACTGGTAAAACTTCTCCTGGTGGTAGTTCAAGCAGTAGTTCAGGGGGTGGTAGTTCAAGCAGTAGTTCAGGGGGTGGGACTTCTAACCTAAAAATTCTTACTGATAAAAGTGTTCAAGTTTATGAAGGTAGTAAGAAAACAGGAGCTAAATTAATTTATACTAATACTCCTGGTAGAAGCACAGGAGGAACCAGTTATAACATTACTACACAATCAGGAAAAGAAATTCCTGTAACAGTAGAAGAAAAGTCTAGTTTTAAAAATGTTGCTGTTGAAAGACAGAGAGAATTAGAAAAGAATAAGGTTTTATCAACAACTCAACAAAACGAGTTATATAAAAGTTTAGAAGAACAAAAACAAAATAATTCAGCAACTATTCAAAAACAAAATAATAGGATTCAACAAGTAGGGGTAGCAGTAAGTGGAGAAGATCTTAAAAGGTTCAGGCAGAGCTTTCAAGAGGCAGGTTATAATACTGCAGGAGAATTATTAAGAGGGATTAGGAAAGGGGAAGTTAAGAAAGAAGGAGAAACTTATACTATAACAAAACCTTTAATATCAAAAGAAGAAAAAGAAGCCAAACCAATATTAATAGAAAAAGGAATGACAATTTTAGGTGCAGGAGTAAGAGATATTAAAACCTTTATTAAAGATTATGAAGAACCTAATCCGATAACAGAAGGAAAAACTAAAAGAATAAACACACAACCCCTTGCAGAACCACTAAAAATATTTACAGGAATGGGAAAAGTAACTTATGGATTTACAAAAATAAGTTATGGATTTGCACTTGCGTTTGTTGGAGAAACATACAAACAAATAATAACCCAAAATTATGAAAAAGCCAAAAAGTTTGAGATTCTTGATTTAGCAAAGGGAATAAAGGAAAATAATAAGGGTTTAATAAAACAATCATTATCAGAGGCAGAGGGAGGAATAGCTCTTGGTATGTTGTTTACTCCATTAACATTAGTAAAACCAACAGGATTAAATAATTTAGGATGGTATGAAGCAGATGCAATAAAAACAGCAACAGATTTTAATTATAATTTTCAAAAGCCTGGTTTTGATTTACAAGGTAATAGAATAAGAGGTTTTCAACCAGTTGATGAACTAAGAGGATTAAGTAAAAGCCCAGAAATACAAAGTCAACTATACCCTAAGAAAGTAGAACCTTTAGATTTAATAACAAGACCTGAGAATCCATTAAAAGCAGAATTAACAAAGAGGGGTTTGCAAAGAGAGGGATTAATTCCTAACCCTGAAGGAGAAGGAATAAGTTTAACATTTGAAGAATTAACAGGAGAAGCAAGACTAAAAAACTTAAAAGAAATAGCAAAAAAAGAAGTAACAAAAAAAGAAACATTTTATCAAAGAGAAATAATAGAATATAGTAAACCTTTAGATTTAACAAAAGGAAAGCCTGGATTTGTTTCAGATAACATAAAAATAGATTTAATAACAGAAGCTAAACCAAAAATAAGGATTCTAGCTAATAAAAAGGGAGAGTTAAAAACAAGTTTTCAAAGTAAAGTATATGAGAAAGGATCACAGTTTGAATTCTTCCCTGAAAAAAAAACTTTTATAACATCAACAGAGGGAGGAATAATAACAAAAACTCCTATAAACTTTGCAAGAGTGGTATTACCTTTAACATCAGGCTTAATAACAGGTAAGGATTTATCAGATACAGAAAGCATATTAAATATTAAATCAAAAAATAAACTTGATAGTCAAATAAGATATAAGCCTATGACTAAGATAGACACATCAAGCAAGTTAATATTTGAAACCCCACAAGATATAGGAATAAAACAAATAATTAAGCCTATACAAATAACTGGGCAATCACAAGACATTGGAGTAATACAAATAACAGAACAAGATTCATTCACTGGAATAAATATTAGTTCTTTAAAATCTCCTGATATAATTAAACCTCCTGATATAATTAAACCTCCTGAAACTCCAAAAGATCCAAATCCTCCTATACCATCTCTTAGAATACCTAGTTTTCAATCTTCTAATTTTAAAGGAGGGGTTTTTACTGTTCAAGTAAAACGTAGGGGTATGTTTAGGGATCTTGATTCTTCTACTGATGTTGAAAGCATTTTTAAGAAAGGAAGGGATGTTACTAAGAGAACAGCAGGAGCTAGTTTTAGAATTATTAATCCTTCAGGTCAAGTATTAAACCCTGATAAGTTAAGTAATAGTTTCCTTAGTAGTGGTATGTTCACAAGGAGTAAGAGTAACAGAAATGTTGTTGTTGAAAAGAATCGTTTTCGTATTGATACACCAGGAGAAAAGGCAGAGATCACATTTAAAGGAATTTTAAGTAATAGTTTTAATAATAAAACAAAAAAGAAAAAGAAAGGAGTTTTAAACTTCTTCTAAGAGGATAAAGAAAATGGTTAAAGTAAGATTTAGGAAAGATAAAAGCGGACACATATATAATCCTTCAACTTATGACTATAATAAAATGGTTGAAATGGGAGAGGATTTAGTAAGAGTAAATCCTGAAAGGAAAAAACTAGAAACAATAAAGGGGTTATTTGGTAATAATAAAAGAAAAGGTTTATTCAGGTAAACAAAAACAATTAGGAGGATAAAATGAGTATTTTAGATTTTATAAGGAGAACTAAAGAAGGTTACAAGGAAAAACAGAGAAGTTTAAGCAGTGATAGAGAAGAACAGATCAAATTATTAAAAGCAGAAAAGAAAGAGCTTAATGAACAAAGAGCTGTAAGGCTTCAAGAGAAGAAGCTTAAAAGAGAAGTTAGAGAGATAAAAACCGAAAGAGTTAGAAGCTTTGGTAACACAGTATTAAATAATGTTAAGAAAGCAAAAAGAAAATCAGGAACAAAAACTAATAATAGTGTTTTTATGCAAGGAGGATCAGGAACAAAAAATAACCCTTTTGGTGTAACAAGTAATCCTTTTAGTATTGGAGAAACAAACAAACCAAAAAAAAAAGCAAAGAAAAAGAAGGGAGGACAAACTATTGTTATCAAACTCTAAAGCTCAAATGGGAATATTAGGATTCTTATTCGCTTATATTACAACCTTTATAGTTTGGGTTACTTGGGCAAGTGAGCCTATTAGTTACTGGGCAGAACAATTAATATTAAATGGTGGTATTACTGGTGTTAAAGCTTTCTTAATAGTTAATATGAATTTTTGGGTTTTTTTAGGTTTCATAATAGGTTTAATAATTATGATTTATGTAGGTAGTAAATGAATAAAAAAATATTAATTATAGGATTGTGTATAATAATATTACTTAGTAGTTTAGCAAGTGCTGATTTAACAACAAGTAATAGTTTTTATTATAGTGAAAACGACGACGATATCACAGGACTTAACCCTTTAGATTCAAGCAGTAATGGAAAAGACGGAATAGGAACTCTTTTAACAACAGGTGCAACAGGGTTTCTTGAAGAAGCATTTACTTTTGATGGAACAGGGGATAGAGTTCAAATAAACGCTTTAAATATTGATACAAGCGATTTTTCTCTTGATGGATTTTTTAATCCTGATTCTTCACAATCATTAGGTAAAGGAATGATAGCGCAATTTAAATGCGGAGCCAGTGCTTACATAAGTATGTATTTTTTAGATAGACCAACAGGATTAATAAAAGCATATCAAGGTAATTGTGCAGGAACACAAGTATTAACTACTATTTCAACAACACCTTTAAGTAAAGATAGTTATAATTATGTAACAATAACCAAAAGTGGCGGAACAGTAAAAGTTTATATTAATGGAACATTAGATAAAACCACTTCCGTAGAAAATTATAATTATGAAGTAACGGATATTTATTATGGTGGTCGTAGTGATGGTAACGTAGCTCATGGATGGATTGGGGAAATAGATGAGTATTCATTATGGGATGGAAGAATATTAAACACTTCTGATATTGCAGAAAGATGGAATAGCGGACTTGGAAAAAACTTTTATAAAACTGCAATTCCAGTAACAACCTATTTTACACTAACCGCAAAAGACGAATACGATACAACAGCAATAACAACATTTAATGCAACAGTAAACGGAACATATTACAACACAACAAACGGAACAATAACAACAAATATTTTAGATAACTCAACAGATTTAATAAGTATAACAGTAAGAGCAAACAATTATTTTAATAAAGAATACCTTTCTCAAGCAGTAACAAGTAATTTAGAAGCAAAACTAACACAAGCAGAATTAACACTTCAAGGATTAAGAAAAATATTAAATACTAGTATAACAGGAAACTTCACAATAAACGGAACTCCAATACCTGGAAATAATCTAAATATTAAAGCAGGAACTTATGAAGTAACATTTAACTCTAGTGGATGGTTTGATAAAAGCGAGAATATTACGATCACACCATTATATAATGGAACTAAGAACATAACAGGAATATATGATACCTTATTAAATATTACAGTATTAAATGCTTACACAAGTAATCCTCTTGAGAACTTCACAGGTTGGGTTTATGATAATGTTACAGGTTATAATGAGAGTTATACAGTAAATAGTTATGAGGGATTCATAGGACTTATTAAAAACAGAAATTATAGTATTTACGCAACTAATCCAAGTTATGCAATAGATTCAAGCCTAAATTATAAATATGATATTTGGAATAACACTTATTATAATATTAGTTTTAGCCTTTACACCAACAACAGCATATATATTAAAATTTATGATGAGAACACAGGAATATTAATAACAGGAACAAACATAAGCATAATAGTAACTGGTAATGCTTCAGAAATAACTTATACCACAACAAATGGACTAAAATACTTGGATAACTTAGAGGATGGAGTTTATAGTATAAAGTTTACTGGAGGAAACTATACTTTAAAAACTTATACTGTAACAGTAGCAGATAGAAGCACACAAAACCTTAATGCTTATCTTAGCACAAGCGAGGAAACAGTAATATTAACTGTTAGAGATAGTGATACATCTGCAGTAATACCAGGATCTAGTGTTACAATGTATAAATTAATAAATGCTAGTTGGGTAGTTACAGAATCAAAAAACACTGATATAACAGGAAGAACACAATTCACTTATATTCCAGGAATACAATACAAATTTTTTATAAGCAAAAGTGGTTATGATGACAAAATATTTTATTTAGATCCTATAATATTTGATAGTTATAACATAAACCTTGATAAAGTTACAAGTTTAAGTCAAGATCAGAATTATTTAGGAATAAATATACAATACTATCCAACAAAATTTTATGATAACCAAACAAATAATTTTACTTGGATTGTTCAATCTCCAGATGGAGTATTACAAAATTATAATATGAGCATAAGTTATCCAGGAGGAAACAATTACCAAAATGGAGTAAATGCAAATGGGGAAGAATTTACTCACAGCTTTAACCTTAGTGGATTAACAGTTCAAACCAGGATTAACTTAACTTATTGTTATAAGACAAGCATAGGAACTAACAGCAAATGTTATAGTTTCTCATACTCAATAATTGGAGTTTATGAAGATAATAGTTTTACAGCAATGAAAGATAATTCTTACGGTCTTAGTCTTTTAACAAGAATAATAATAGCTTCAATGATTGTTATTATAGTAGCAGGAATATTTAGTTTTCTTAGTAATGGACTTATAGGAGGAGTAATAGGATTATTCTTATTCGGATTCCTAGCTTATATTGATTTCATACCATTATATAGTGTTCTTCTTAGCTTAGTTATAGGAGTAATATTTATTATATGGAGGAGTGATTAAAGATGAGTAATTTAACTTATGCAATGGTTATAATGATAAGTCTTAATCTTGTTTTCATTTTAGCTCAAGCTTCAATAACAGAAATAAACTCAGAAGCAACAAGTTTTTATGAGTGTAACGGAACTATACTAGGAGAATTAAGCACAGGACAATGCGATAACGGAGTTTATGTTCTTGCAGATACTGATCCAGCAAATAATATTCCCTCCACTGTTAGCAGTGTTGACCCTGACACAGGAGAACTTTACACAGATAGTTTAACAACCACAAGAAGCTGGTTACTTGAAAGCACAGGATTAGGTTACGTTGTAAACCTTTTATCTGCTCCTTATAATATTCTTAAAGCAATGGGGCTTCCTAGTGTGTTCTCTTTTGCTCTTGGAGGATTATGGTATGCTATAACATTATTTTTAATAGTTGCATTTATATTAGGGAGGAATGACTAAAAAAATGGTTTTATTATCAGGAACAGAGCCAGTAATAATAGGACTTATTAGCATAACAGGAAGCTTATTCTTAAGCTTATTAGTTATTATTATTCTTTTAATGGTCTTAGCATTAGTTTTTAGAATACCTTTAGAGTTCACAGCAATATTTATTCTTCCAATGCTTTTAACATTTATGGCTTATGATAGCCACATTATAAGCATACTAGGAGTATTATTAATATATGTTGGAGTATTATTCGGAAAACACTTCTTTATAAGCAAATAAAGACTTTTTGATAAGCTTATTTAACAAAAAAGGTAAGGTATTTAAAAGAAATGAGCAAGTCAAATCATTGTTTTTTACTCTAACAGCAGAGTTAGTAAAAATATTTATTATCTTTCAATCA
>Ga0208771_1001722_pt1 | contig 11214 bp, 7 predicted proteins | sample AntAceMetag02UKX_FD_184775 | JGI IMG/M metagenome (GOLD analysis project Ga0208771, IMG submission 184775) | Saline lake microbial communities from Ace Lake, Antarctica - Antarctic Ace Lake Metagenome 02UKX (SPAdes) (version 2) | ecosystem: Environmental > Aquatic > Non-marine Saline and Alkaline...
AAAGAGATGTCAGTTTGCACACGATGACAAAACAAGGCACTAAGGCAAATGATACATTATTAACAATTGTTGAAACATGCAAAAAATTAAAAATAAATCCATTCCAGTATCTTCTTGATAGAATTACAGGAACATATAATTTGCCACCGTTGTCTCAAATTATTAAGCAAAAACATGCCGAAACATGTTATGCATAGAGTATGTTGTTACCATGTATTATTGAGCGGATACTAATTCTCCTTATTCTGTTTTTTCTGTGGATTTGGATGGCGACAGGGATATGGATCTAGCAGTTGCGAATGCAGGTTCTGATAACGTTTCTGTTTTGCTGAACAACGGGCATGGGTCATTTCAAGCGAAAACAGACTATGGAACAGGTATGCTTTCTCGCTCTGTGTTTTCTGTGGATTTGGATGGCGACGGGGACATGGATCTAGCAGTGGCAAATTACAATTCTGGCACAGTTTCTGTTTTACTGAACAACGGGGATGGTACATTTCAAGCAAAAACGGACTACACGACAGGTCCTAGTTCTTATTCTGTTTTTTCTGCGGATTTGGATAATGACGGTGATATGGATTTGGCAGTGGCGAATTCGACTTCGAGCAAAGTTTCCATCCTTCTGAATAACGGCGATGGGACATTTCAAGCGAAAACAGACTACGCAGCAGGAACTGGACCTACTTATGTTTGTGCTTCAGATTTTGATAATGACGGAGATATGGATCTGGCAGTTGCAAATTGGGAGGACAATACCGTTTCCGTTCTAATGAATATTAACATTACTGACACTACGCCACCAGGCAATGTAACAGATCTTTCCGTGAGCACCGTCACCACCACCTCCGCCACCCTCACCTGGACCGCCCCCGGGGATGACGGCAGCACTGGTACAGCTACAACCTACGACATTCGTTATTCCACTTCCACGATAACAACAGAGAACTGGAATAGTGCCACGCAAGCAATAGGCGAACCATCTCCTTCTATGGCTGGTTCTGCAGAAACGTTCACGGTATCGGATCTTTCTAATAATACAATTTATTATTTTGCTCTGAAAACTGGAGATGAAATTCCCAACTGGTCAGGGTTGTCTAATGTATTGAGTACAAAAACCGGAACGGGCGTTAGCGGTACCATCGGTTCAAATACAACGTGGGCGTTGGCTAATAGTCCATACATCGCCACTGGTGATGTGGTGGTACGCAACACTACTTTGACAATAGAAGCCGGCGTATCCGTATTGTTCTTGAACAATATAGGTCTACGCATTGGTTACGAGAGTGGGCCCTACGTGTATCCTGGGAGGTTAATCGCGGAAGGAAATTCAGCAAATCCCATAACATTCAAGTCAGTAAGCGGGAATACAAATGACTGGGATGGAATCTATTTTAGTAATTCCAGTGATTATGGTAGTTCAACTACATCGACAATGACTTACTGCATCGTTGAAAATGCCGGGCAGTCTGGTTGGGGAAAGAATGCCAATATCTATTGCTATATGACTTCGCAACCAACATTGACTAACTGCACGTTAAGAAATGCGACAGGTTATGGTATTTATCTTTATCAATCTGATGTTACTGTTAATAGCTCTATTATTAGTTCCAACACAGAGGAGGGTATTCGTTGCGAAGATTGTGCCCCAAGCATCAGTGGAAGCACGTTTCAGAATAATGGTAGCTATCCAATTCATTTTGATGCAAAGTATTTCATAACACACTCAAACAATACTTTTTCGGGAAATGGTACGGAAGGAATTGCAGTCGATGGAGGAACAATAGGTGGTTCAGGTGGGACTTGGCCATTTGATGGGAACGAACCTTACATCGTATTGGGCGACATAACGGTTGGCTCCTACTATACGACTCTAACTATCAAATCCGGTGTGACAGTTAAGTTTAGTAGTGGGGTAGGTATGCGCTTCGGATACAATGATGGCATTTATGTAGATCCAGGTGGGATCAATGCAATAGGGAAAATTGATAGTTTAATCACGTTTACATCTCTCAGCGGAAATACAAATGACTGGGATGGATTGTATTTCAGTGATTGGAGTGACAAATGGGTGGACAGTTCAGTTATGTCTTATTGTTTAGTGGAAAAGGCAGGACAATCCGGTTGGGGGCAGAGTGCCAACATTTATTGTAATCAAACAACGACACCCACTATTGATCACTGTACAATTACCAATACCACGGGCGTAGGTCTTTACACTGATGCTTCATCAATAACTATTCATGAAAGTGAAATATATGGCAATTCCCAATACGGCATTTACCATATTGGTTCAGGGTCAGTGAATGCGGAGCACAACTGGTGGGGCGATTCATCCGGTCCTTTGGATGACTCGGATGATACAGGATCAGGTGGTTTATATAATCCTTTGGGAACTGGAGATAAAGTTTCCGACGGTGTTGATTATGATCCCTGGGTCAGGCAAGATACGGAATCAGTCAGTAGTACCGGTAATTACAGCTTTAATGAATCGTCAGAGGGAGGAGATGGTCATGGCGTGGATTTAAATTTTTCAAGCCTTTCAGGCAGTGGGAATGTAACTGTTCGCCAAACCAATGAGCAACCGTCTGATGCACCCTGCGTAAATGTATGTGGACATTATTTGACAATTGAAATCGATGAAAGTATCACATCTTTTTCAACTGATATCACATTCCATTACACCGATACCGATGCAACCGGCTACACCGAGTCCAACGCCTACTTCGGCATCGCCAAATTCAACAATTCCACCGACACCTGGCAATGGCTCGGCGGCACCGTGGATGCAGCCAATAACACAGTAACAGTCAGCGGAATAACTTCCTTTTCCACCTTTGCCCTGTTCCGCCGCATCTTTGGAGATATTACAGGAGATGGTTACGTAGATGCTGCGGATTTGCAACGATTGGGCGATTGTTGGCACGAGACCTATAGTGGGGAATTTACAGCAGGTTGCGATGCCAGGTTTTTCAATTACAACAAAAACACTGATGGCGGCAACCAGATTATTGATGCGGCTGATTTGCAAGTCTTTGGTGATTGCTGGCATAATGGGGTGGCGCCAACGAAGTAAGTTTTTTTATTTGTCGAGTTAGAAATAAAAAAGTGGAGAAAATAATGCTTGACATTTTAAGATTAATTTATTAAATAATAGTACTAGTATCGCAATTTATTCAAAAATGGGAGGATTATAAAAAATGAAAAATTTAACAAGATTTTGTGCAGTGGTAATTATTTTTATGCTAATGAGTAATCCAACACTAGGGCAAGAAAACCAAAATTCTGGTGCTGGGATTAGATTCGATTTAAATGCAACAGTTGGAAATCAGAATCAGACTACATTGCCAACACAGCCAGCTGGAACTTATATTCAAGTAGATGTGTATGTTGTAGACGCGTCTAATCTGGATGCTTTCGAATTTGATTTGAATTATCCTTCTGCTAACCTAACATACCTTTCAATTGGTTATGAAAAAGCGACTCCACCTCCCCCATTTGAGTATAGCTTCCTGAATGCAGCTCATCGTGGAGAACTTGGCTGGGATATTCTTGAAATGAAAAGTACCGGTACACCTGGTTTGATTAATTACGCATGTTCCCTCGAAGGTGACCATGGAGATGATACCCCTGACGGTGAAGGATTATTAGCTACGATTTGGTTTGAAAGTAAGGTAGCTGGTAATTTCAATCTTACTTTTGGTGACGTTGACTGGTTCGACAACGCCGGCTTTCCAGATGTTTGTTCAGATGCAAACAAAGGCATTGCAACCCTCCCCGTTCAAATGAGCAACATTTTGGCAACATCAGATCAGGAATCAGGCAACATCACTGTAACCTGACAAACTGAAAATGAAATGGGTATCGCCGGCTTTCACGTTTGGCGGAGTGAAGATAAAATAAAAGATTATACTAAAATAACGGCGTCTCTTATTCATGGAAATCCTGACAATTTAACAACACATGAGTATAGCTTTTCAGATAAAAATATTTCCAACGGAACGACATACTGGTACAAAATCGAGTCCATTTCAGTTGATGGCAGCGGTGAGTTTTTTGGTCCTGTGAGTTCAGTGGGTAGCTTACCTATTCCGGAAGAATTTGGTCTTTCCCAGAATTATCCCAATCCTTTTAACCCGGAGACTACCATAAACTACCAACTTCCTGAAAATTGCAAAGTTACAATCCGAATTTATAACTTATTGGGAAAAGAAATTAAAGTATTGGTTAATGAAAATAAACAGGCTGGTTATTTTGATGTAATTTGGGATGGTAAAGATTCTTTTGGCAGCGCTGTGAGCAGTGGTATTTATATCATTCAGATTCAGGCAGCAAGTTTTAATGAAGTAAGGAAGGCGACTATTTTGAGGTAATAAGTTTAAAGTGCCTAAAATGAGCTAAAGTAAAAAAATTTTAGGCACTTCAGACTTTAAGCACTTTGTCTCACCTTTGCCTCAGGGCTTGCGTAAAAATAACTTGGAATTCTGTCATGCTTTCCCGACCTGTCGGGACTCTGCATGAAGCTGTTTACTTCACCCTGAGCGGAGTTGAAGGGTTACAATCGTGTCTCGAAAATGGTAAATTATTATTACGCAGGCGCTTAATTATTTATTTTCAAATTAAATGCAACAAATTCTTTTTTATGACTATTGCGGCTTGCCGCACTGGGCTTAAATACCGATAAAAAATATGATAAGTAATCGACTATTCAGCAAAATTTCACTATGCCACCTAATAGGACTAATAATTTTTTGCTTTCAGCCGCTACTTGCAAAAGCACAAATTAGTAACAGAATTCAGCTAAATAATGGCAAAGTTACTGTTAATCAATCTAAAATGGGCAAGAGCTCACCTGTTAAAATTCAAAAATCGGACGACCAAGGATTAATCATTGAATTTGCAATTCCAAAATTCAAGGTGAGCAAACGCACTAATAATGGAACAGAGTTTCAAATTATTAAAATTCCCGGTTTTTCACAAACTTCTGAAGCAGGAAAACCTCAGGTTCCTTTTAAGGGCTATCTTTTTGGAATTCCACCGGGAACGAAGGCTGAAGCAAAAATTTTAGATTTTGAATCTGTAATCATTCCCAACTATAATATTTTTCCAGCTTCAAAGCTTGTAATAAAACAGGATATAAAAAAATTATTGACAGATGAAGATGTCAATTATGAATTTTGTTTGGATCAGTCTGTTTACTCTAATAACAATTTTTACCCTCATCAAATAGCCAAAACTGGTAATACCGGTTTTATTCGTGATCAGTGCGTGGGGAATTTGCAAATATTTCCTATTCAATTTAACCCGGTTACACATGAAATTCGCTGGTATAAAAGAATTAAAATAAAAATTAGTTTTATCGCCATCAATTCTAATATTAAATCGCCTGTAAGTAAGATTGACGTTTCAAAACCTTTTGAGAAAATTTTAAGCAATTCGTTACTAAATTATCAAGCCGCAAAATTTTGGAAGAGAACCTCTCCACCAACTCACAATTTCAAATCAATTAATAGGTTGAACCACAGTCAAATTCAATCAACCTGGTACAAAATTTTAGTGGAAAAAAATGGCATTTATATTATTGATAAAGCTCAATTGGAAGAAGCTGGCTTTAATACTTCCAATATCGATCCGGCAAAGATAAGGATTTTTAATAAAGGAAAAGAAATTCCAATTTATATTAAAGGTCAAGAGGATGGCGTTTTTGATGAGTCTGATTATATTGAGTTTTATGGTGCACAAACAAAAACTGATTATACTTATACCAATATATATTGGCTAAATATTGATGAAACAACAAATGGTTTGCGCATGTCGGAGAAAGATGGCAGCATAATTGGGACAGCGCCTGTTTTAATAAGATCAAAAGAAAACATTCATTTTGAACAGGAAAATTATTATGCCAGCGGTATTCCCAATGGCGAGGGCGTAGATCACTGGTTCTGGGATTTTATTGTTGCTCCTGATTCCCTGAATTTTATCGCCAACTTAAATAATGTGGCTGATGTTAGCAACCAAAATTGTTCATTTAAAGTTGAGTATCAAGGTTTCACTGACCTCGAGGTAAGTCCAGATCATCACTCAATATTGTCTTTGAACGGACACCAGTTATTAGATGATTTTTGGGATGGACGAATCAAATTTAACAGTCAAACTCAATTCCCGCAAAGTTATCTGCACAATGGCGCAAATACTATTACAGTTAATCTACCGGGCGACACAGGCGCTGATGCAGATGTTCACTATATCAATTGGTTTGAGGTCGAATATTGGCGGGATTATATTGCTCACGATGACAGTTCAATCTTTTGGGGCGAAGGCAGCGGACAACTTCGATTTGAAGTAAAAAATTTTTCTAACAATAATATCGAGATTTTTGACATTACAGATATTACAAATATAAAAAAAATAATAAACTTTACTGTTGAACCTAACGATACCTCTAACACTTTAATATTTCAAGATGACTTATACAATAAGCAAAGATATTTTGCTCTAACCGAGAATAAAAGAAAAGTCCCCAGCTCAATTATTGCTGATGATCCATCTCAACTTCAATCAGTGAACAATCAAGCCGATTATATTATTATTACCCATGAAGATTTTTATAATTACCTTATTCCTTTAGCCAATTTCAGGCAGAGTAAGGGACTTAAGGTGAAAATTATCAAGATAACTGACATATATGATGAATTTAATTATGGAATTAAAAATCCTAAGGCAATAAAAATTTTTTTAAACTATGCATATTGCAACTGGCAAAAACCTGCTCCCACCTATGTTTTATTAGTTGGTGATGCTACCCATGATTATAAAGATCATTTAAAAACCGGCAACAAAGACTACATGCCCACGCACCTGTTTGAAAGCAAGGAATATAACACCGAAACTTCTTCTGATAACTGGTTCGTCTGTGTCAGTGGTGAGGATAATTTGCCGGATATGCTAATTGGCCGACTCTCGGTACGTAACGAATCCGAAGCAGTAACTATTGTAAATAAGATAATTGATTACGAAAATAATACCCCTGAAAACGGCTGGAATAATAATGCACTTTTTATTGCCGATAATACGGACACTAAAGGAGATTACGGATCCCATTCTGATTATTTAGTGGAGAATTTTATACCAGCCGATTTTACTGCTTGTAAAGCATATTTAGATGATTTTCTAAATGCAGATTCGCTAAAAAATAAAATTATCTATCGAATTAACCAGGGTTGTTTGATTGCTAATTATTTTGGCCACGGTGGAATCGAGTTCTGGGCGAATGAAAAAATACTCAAATCAGAAGATGTCGCCAGTCTAAATAACAACAGAAAACTTCCATTTATAGTATCCCTTAGTTGTCTAAATGGTTTTTTTCATCATGCACAAATACCCTATTGTTTGGCTGAGGAATTTTTGAAAGCAGATAATGGAGGGGCAATTGCTTGTCTATCACCGAGTGGATTCGCAAACATATCAGCGCTTCAAATATTAGGTTCAGGATTGTTTAGCAGTTTGTTTTATAATCACAATTACACATTAGGATCAATTGTTGCTTGCTCAAAAATTAAAATTTTTAGCGCTGGTGAAACTTACCTTGATCATATTGAATTTTATAACTTGTTGGGAGACCCGGCGTTGAGGTTAAGCGTTATTCCTGAACTAACTATTTCACCCTCTGCTTATTATGGGAATATTACCGTCGAAGATACGCTGGCTGAAGTTGGCGGCGTACTGTCTGCCTGGATCAACAATGTTAATTCCCCGGTTAATTTTACCATCAGAACTCCCGGTAAATATGGACTAATGTATATTAACGGCGATGACCCGACTACACCACAAATTGAAGGTGGCGTAAATGGCGATACGGTAAGGTTTAAATTGGTAACTGCGACACAGGATACTTTTGGGTTAACGCCGACAGCAACGTGGGAAACTGGCGCGAATCATAATTTAGATTTGAATGTTTTTACAACCTCCGTTCTTTTAACATCGCCCATCTCAATTGAGATTCAGGTAAATGACAAAGTTGTTGGTGAAAAAATTCTTGATAGCGATCCTATTCCCATTAATTCGATTATTACAATAACAATTGAGGGTGGAGAAAATGGAATAGACAGAAATAAAATAAAACTGTTACTTAATGAACAACTCATTAATGAAGACCAATATACTTACATTCATCAGGAACAGGATCCGCTTAATAATGTAGTAATCGTTTATGAACCACAGTCTCTTTCTTATGACGAATATGAAATGATTATACGAGTCAGCGATCTTTCCCCAACGCCTAATACAATAAATAAACATTTCTCGTTTAAAATAAGTTCATCTCTTCATCTGGATCGCGTGCTTAATTTCCCCAATCCCATGCAAAACAGCACAAGATTTACTTATTACCTTTTCAATAATGAAGCGGCTGAAGTTAATATTAAAATTTATGCTGTATCTGGAAGATTGATCAAAGTAATAAACAACGCTGCTGGTGAAGTTGGTTACAACGAAACCTTTTGGGATGGCAGGGATGCGAATAATGACGAAATCGCCAATGGTGTGTATTTTTATAAAATTACGGCTAAAGTTGGGAATAAAAGAACTGCAGTTATTGAAAGATTAGTTAATATGAAATAATATTTTTTTCTATTGTCGTCGTCGATTTTAATCTTGCTACCGGATACTTTTTATTTTTTTTGTCCCAAAACGGTCATTCCCGTACCACAGGCATTTCCTTCGGTCACATGTTTTTAGCGGGAATCCATCGTTGAAAAAAAATAGATTCCCGATTAAAAGATTTCGGGAATGACAAATCAGAATACTCGTTGGTTTAAGGCGAAGTTTCGCTAGATAGTTACCATTTATTTTAAACTAATAATTTGGAAAATTCAAAACATTGGAATCAATCTCTTTCAATTCTTTTCAATTTAAAAAAAATCCTATTTCGATTGTCTTAGAAATAGCCGGGATATCAATTCGTATTTGCACTGAAAATTTTCAATTAACAGCATCGGCAAAAGAGCGCTTTAAGAAATTTATATCTCCGCATAACGACTATTTTCTAAATCTTGATGTTCATCTATCGCCCAAAATTCACTTCCCCAATGCGGACGGAACTGAGGATTTTTTTAATAACCAGGTTTTTCAAAATGAAAAATGTACTATCTATTCCAACTATTTTACCGGCTATATTGCAATCGAAAAAAATTATGGCAAGCTTATTTGTGCTGATTACGATCCCCTATCATGGTTGGAACACTTTTTACGCATTGCTTATGCTGTGGTTGTTTTAAAAAAGGGGGCGCTGCTCTTTCATGGAGCAGGACTTGTTAAAAATGAAAATGGCTTTGTTTTCTTTGGTCCCTCAGGATGCGGTAAGTCCACCGTGACCGAACTTTCACAACCTTGCACCACATTAGGTGATGATCTGATTGTAATTAAAAAAAATAATAACCATTTTTATATTCACGCAACGCCGTTTAATTCAGAAAAGAACGACTTTTTATTAACCAATACTAACTCATCAATAAAAAGTTTTTACCGGTTAATACAGAATAAAACTACATTTATTAAGGAAATGAGCCAGGCAAATGCTACGGCTGAATTATTGTCGAGTATTTCTTCTGTTAATAAAAATTATGACGGCAGTTTAACAGCAATAGATTTGTGCAGTGAAATAGTAAATCAAATTCCCTGTTATGAAATGCACTTCACACGAGACAATAAATTTTGGAGATATGTAAATGGAAATTCTGAATAAGTATCCTGTTAAAAGCAACGCCACTGCTTCAAGAGTTTTACAAGGCGAGGCCGTGGTAGTTCTCCCTTTAGAGAGTGTCGTACATACTTTTGATCCAGTTGGCACGCGGATTTGGGAACTGTCAACCGGCAATAATATGTTGGCAAATATTATTAATTCAATTCAAAATGAATTTGAAGTTGAAGCTAATAAAGCAACACAGGATGCTATTGAATTTATCAATGAATTAGTATCAAAAAAAATGCTAATTTTAAGCGAAATTCCTGATGAATGCTGATGACACTAAAATAGAACAAATTTGCAGTTATGATGATCTTGAACAGAAGGCTTGCGCTAATAACACCCCGGTCTATGCTCATTTAGAACTTACTTACGCCTGTAACCTGAAATGCATCCACTGTTTCACAGTATCTAATTCATCAAAAAAAGAATTATCTAATGCAGAAGTTAAACGAATTCTCGATCAATTAGCTGATGTCGGAACATTATACCTATCATTAACTGGTGGTGAAATATTCGTCCGCAAAGACTTTTTTAATATTGCCGCTTACGCCAGAAAAAAAGGATTTGTTTTAAGATTATTCACCAATGCTACGCTGATCACCCCAGAAATTGCACGTAAAATATACGATATTAGTCCGTTATTGGTTGAAATCAGTCTTTACGGCATGACTCCTGAAATTCATGAAGCTGTTACAAAAGTCCCCGGTTCACTGTCACGCACAATTAATGCGATAAAGCAGTTGACAAAATTGGGTATAAGAGTTTTAATCAAAACTTCTGTAATGAAGATAAACCTTTCAGAAATTAAGCTAATAAAAAAATTTGCCGCTGATGTGGGAGTAGAATACAAGTCCGACCCCGTAATATCACCGATGTTTTATGGTGCGCTGGATCCTGTTGAATTTAGAATTAACGATAAAGACTTGCTGTGGTATTTTAAAAATGTAAACGGTGAGTGGAAAATAAATAAGCCAGATCCTGATGTTCCCCTTTGTAATGCTGGAAAAGGAGTTATGGCAATTAATCCTTACGGCGAAGTGTTCCCTTGTGTGCGAATTCCCATTAAAGCCGGTGATTTGCGTAATCAGTCGCTTGATGAAATTTGGAATAAGTCAGCAGTTATGCAAGAAATTCGGGAACTGACTTTATCCAAACTAAAGCATTGCGCTGCTTGTGAAAATATAATTTATTGTAATCCCTGTCCCGGCTTAGCATTAATGGAACATGGAGATATTTTGTTGCCGGCAAAAGAATGCTGCCGCCAGGCGAGAATACGGAAGGCGGCAATAATTTAGTTTTTTTTATACATTAATTTAGCGATTTTGATGATTAATATGTTTTTCGATTTTTCACCCATACGAGTTGCCTCAAAATAAAATGTAACCGAAATTAGTAGTAATAGGTGTTCCTTTTCCTCATTTGGAGAGGGGGCTTTCTTTCTTTTTTTTTGTTTATTTTTCTCTCTTTTTTTT
>Ga0208771_1001728_pt1 | contig 11201 bp, 10 predicted proteins | sample AntAceMetag02UKX_FD_184775 | JGI IMG/M metagenome (GOLD analysis project Ga0208771, IMG submission 184775) | Saline lake microbial communities from Ace Lake, Antarctica - Antarctic Ace Lake Metagenome 02UKX (SPAdes) (version 2) | ecosystem: Environmental > Aquatic > Non-marine Saline and...
CTTAATTTAAATCAAATTACATAATTGGTTCTGGTTTATGCCCTGCTTTTACTTTGTCAAAAGAATAACAGATTTTATTTTTTATGGTTTAATTTTTTTAAAGCCTTAACTATCCGGTTAAGAAACTCCTCAGACCCTATAGACTTTCCGCTAAAAATTACCGGGTTATTGACCTGGTACACCTTCTATTTATTTAATTTAAAAGTAAAATATTAATTGTCTAAGAAAATGGGTGTCTGTCCCTATTTATCTACTATTTTTCTTGACATAAGTTACCAGACATATTATTATATATATAGGTTTGTCTGGTAACTATATCAACTTTGATATATTATGTTTATATTTATTCTTTTTACCAGACTTATACCATTTTTCACTTATTAGTCTGGTAATTTAAAAGAGGACACTATGAAAATTTTAAATGGTGTATTAAACGAAGAATTAGATCGACTTAATAAATTAAAGAAGAGCTATGAAAAACAAATTGCAAAACTTCCCAAAGGAAGCCTTATCAGAAAAAATATCAAAGGGAATATATATTATTACCTTAATTATAGGCAAGAAAAAAAGAAAATATTTAAATACATCGGAAAACTACCTGGAAAAGAACTCGAAAACTTGTTTGCTAAAATAGAAGAGAGAAGGAAACTTGAAAAACTCAATAAACAAGTCAAAAAAGACATTAAAAAACTTAAAAAGATGATAAAATGACAAAACAAAATAATTTATTTCTTGCTACACTTGATGCCCTGCATAAGTCAGGTGCCTTTGAATGCATTATACTTATAGGGAGCTGGTGCCATCATTTTTACAGGGCTTATTTCAATAACGCCCCTGAAATACCTGTGGTAAGAACTATGGATATTGATTTTCTTATCCCTAATCCAGCAAAAATACATAAAGATATAAATATTCCTGAAATACTTCGCACTTTGGATTTCACCCCTACTTATAGCTATGCTACCGGATACACTAAATATGAGCATCCTGAACTTGAACTGGAATTTTTAACTCCCGAACTTGGCAGAGGAAAAAATAAACCATATGAACTTCCTAAACTACATATCAACGCTCAAGGACTACGATACTTAAATCTTCTTCAATCTAATATATTGAAAATAAAATATAATCACATGATGTTACAACTACCGGAACCTGCTGCGTATGTACTGCATAAATTCATAATTTTTGAAAGACGTAAGAAAAAAAGTAAAAAGGAAAGAGATTTACTCGCCGCAAAAGATATCGGGGAATTTTTATTACAAAATGAGACTCAACGAAAAAAACTTTTGGAAATATTTCATTCATTACCTTTAAAATGGCAAAAAACAATTATTAAGAATGTGAAAACCCACTCTGAGCCGCTTTTAGATTTCTTATCAAAAAAGAAGACCTCATGAACATGTATTACACCACAAAAACCTCTCCATCTGAAAGCTGTTCTATCTTCCGGTTAAACAAATCCTCGTATTGATCAGGATGAAAAGTATGAATGGGGATTATTTTAACCGGCTTTAATTTTGTCACCATTTTTTTCAAGGTATCAATCTCGGCATGCCCGCTGGTATGAACCTGGTAAAATTTCATCATCTTCTGCATGGAATAATCCTGTAAATACCCTTCCCACAAGGAATAAATAAATGTAGCCCCTTCAAAAAAGTTAGAAAAAATAATCGAATTGTTGACCTAATAAAACTGTCCCAGTCACATTCTTATATCTCAAATCATTGATATCTATAAAAATATCATGAAGAGTTTTCGGGGTCAGGTCTTGCAATATCACTTTTTATCTTCCCGCTCCAATTTTTTCAATCGCCCTGCTCACTGTAGTATATTCTCGCCAATATATTCTGCTATCTATTTGTTATATTGCAAGACCTGACCCCGTACTCTTTATTAGCTGCCATGTTTTTAATAATTCCTTTTAACTGCATTGCATTTTTCAAATCAGCACCTCCATATACTCACGTATTTTTTGATCAATTTTAAACTTTTGAGCATATTTTATTAGTTTACTTAAATTTTTGTTCTTACGCTTTGAGTACCTTTTTAATGCATCAGTAAATGTTTGAAGATCCATCCTGCTTTTACTTCTAACCATATCACAGATAGTTCTTTCCATGTCATATGTATTAATCTCTTTTCCATGCGGCGATAGAATTGTTATCTTACCTAAGCTGTGTAACTCAGGCTTGACGTAGAAAAATTCCAAAGACAAATCTTTTAACGAGGATGGATTATATCCTTTTGGCAAAGTAATGGAAAAAGCCAAAGGTGTCCTGTCAGATAAATCATGCAAAAACAATGCTGTATCGTGAGAAAATATTCCCCTCTTACATCGAATACTTATGGAATAGAATTCATCCTCCAAAACGTCAGGCAATACATAAACACCTCTTGACGCTCTTTCAATCATCCTTTTTTGAGTCATTAGGGAAAGGTATTTTTTATCTATGCCAAGCTTTACAATTTCAGCAGTTGAGATAATGCCTTTATTTTCTTTTATAATATTTAGAATTTTTTCAAAAGTATCCATAATATCACAACCCTTCACTTTTATACGCACATTATACACTTTGTTAGTATAAAAGTGAAGGGTTGTGATATTACTTTTTAATTTTAATCACATTTTTTCTATGATTTAGCTTTTCGCTTTACGAGGTCTTCCTTTATGACGTCTATCTATAATAATACATAAGGCCTCAACTATCCGTTTAAGAACTCCTCAGACCCTACAGACTTTCCGTTAAAGGTTCCCTAATTATTAACCTGGCAGAGCTTCTCTATTTATTTAATTTAAAAGCAAAATATTAATTGTCTAAGAAAATAGGATGTGTCCATATTTATTACTAAATGTCTTTTTCACTATCCTATTGCTTCCATAGCTTTGTTAATTCTTCTAAGAGCTGTACTCAAATCAAAATTCTTACGCTCTTCAGGTGCTAAAGCGTCAAATAATTCTGTTTCAATACGTGAATTCATATCCTTAATTTCACCATCTGATCTGCCGAGGTTATTCTTATATTTGCCTAAATCTGTATCAGCATCATCCTCTTGAAGTTTCTTTTTAAACAGCGTTATTAGTTCTTTATTAGATAAATCAAACTTATTACGCAAAACAAAATCAATATCATAGAAATCTCGAGGAGCTATAATTTTTCTTATCGCACCTGCACGTAACTTTTCCGCTATGAGCTCATTTAAAGATAAGCAATTAATTTGACCACCATCAAAAAGTGGATCACCTGTAAATGGATGTAGAAAAACATGCTGTACCGGGCGTTTTTTTATTCTGTCAAGCGGATTAAATCTAAGCCCAATCTCTAATTTAATTTTCGCTTCTACCTTACGTAGTGCTGATGGGTACACAAAGTAAAATACATACTGCTTAGACTCATTACGTCCGGGATTACCAGCATCGTCTAACCTCATACCAAACTGTTCAACGAATTTTTTAATTTTATCTTTAACCGGTTGGATACATTTACGTCTTTGACCGCGTGTAGCTTCATACTGTGGTAATATCATGCTGAAATCAAGATCCTCGCTTAATCGATAATACACATAATAAACCTTATTAAGGCAAGTTCCTCCTTTGAAAATAAGGTTTTCGGAAAGCTCATATATTCGTGAGAGAATCAAGGTTAAATAATAATCTTTTTCGATTAGAGGTAACAGAAAACCCCTTTTCTTTGATGATCTTCCTAATACTTTTACAAACTCATCAATATTTTCGTGAATCATTAACTATAACTCTCCATTTTTTATTAAGGGTACCTTTGCGCGAACCATTAAGAGAACCGATAGATGTCTTTTCTATGCTTTTTATGAGAGGCTTTAAAATATTTTCAGGAACTCCGGTATCATCAAGTATCAACCCAATACGCTTTCTAGTCCTAATATTGGGAAAGCAAACTGCATATTCAACCAGCTTTTTTATGTCACATTTATTACTCATTACAATTTTTGTAAATATCTTGGAAGCGCCTATAATACCTCCAACAGGATTATTAAAATAAATGAGATCTACTAGCGTCCTCTCCTTTGAGCTGATGTTTACCTCTTCATTTTTTACTTTTATTTTTTCTATCCCATACATACGATTTTCCATTATCTTTATAAATTTATAAGATAAACCGCAAATTATTTTATCCATACGCTTCGTGGTATTTAGAACATACACCGTTTGAAAAAGCTGCTCGGTAAATCCGTAATAGTTAAACATGGTCGAGTATCCGACATAATAGTTTTCCTTCGGAAAGAAGAGCGGCGGGATAAGCAACTCATCTACGCCTATTCCTTCGGGGCCGGCTTCAAGAGGTGAAAAAGCATAGACACCTGGTTTTATTGGGGAGAGTATTTTTTTCTTTTTGAGCCTAAAAACAATTTGTTTTCTATCCTCCGGCAAAAGATTAAATAATTGATCCATATCTTTCGCCGTAATAATATCTTTTTTTTCATAGGTCAAACGTGCTACAATATTCGTCTCTATCGGTCCTAAAATTTTGTATGTATTTTTAGGTTTCATAGGTTATCTCCCAAATAACTTACAGTATATTTATTTACATTGTCATTTTACCACACTAATTAGCAATGTCAAAATAAAAAACAAGAGTAAGCTCTCAAATATTTGATATTTTAATAGACTTATCCTATTTTTTCTATGGATTAGCTTTCCATTTTACGAGGGCTTCCCTTAGGACGTCTATCTATAGTAATACCTAAAGCCTCAACCATCCGGTTAAGAAACTCCTAAGATCTTATAGTTTTTCCACTAAAAGTTACCGAATTTATTGACTTGGTAAACCCTCCCTATTTATCTAATAATTCTATTATTTATTTTGTCCCCTTGTCTTGCCTTGTTATATTAATTCCAATCCCAGAAAGAAGTTATGTCAAATGTTGAGACCTGACCCTTTTATTACCTTATAGTTTAAGGTTATTCTTGTGGAAGTTCATTGATGTAGACAGCTAAAAAAGCTAATACTGAGAAAGGAATGGGGGGGTCAAATATTTATTCTTCCTTTTTGTTGTATAAATAATTTAAATACCCGCTTAGGATGATTAAAGATGCGCCAAATATGCTATACATTCCTGGAATTTCTTTAAAAAAAAGCACTCCTATAACAGCACTAAAAACTATTTGTAAATAATAATAAAAAGATACCAACTTGATTGGGGCTAACCTGTAGGCTTTGGTAAGAGCAATTTGCGCCGCCAAACCTACCAATCCCAATAAGAGAAGAATTAAAATACTTAATGAATCAGGAATAACAAAATTACCCTGCCAAAGCAATAATCCTAAAGATAACAAACCAATAACGTATCCAAAATAATTGACTATAACCAGGGGATGATCAGTTAACCGCAAACTACGTAAAGCTATATGTGTTACAGCAGTGACAATTGCTCCAAATATACCGACTATAGCTGGATATATGTCCAAATTAAAACCAGGCTTAATGATTAATATGGCTCCTATGAACGCTAAAACAAAAACAGTAATTTTCGCAGTATTTATTTTTTCCTTCAAAAATATGCTTGCCAAAAATAATATGAAAAATGGACTTAATTGCTTAATGGCAACTGCATCGGTCAAAATCATCACTTTTGCAGTATAAAAATAAGTAATTGTCGCAATCCCTGAAAGCACACTACGCCATAATAAAAGCGGTTTATTATTTCCCCAAAAAGGTATCTTTTCTTTTTTTAGTACTACGGGAACAATGAGCATAATAATAAGATTCCGAAAAAAAACAATTTCCATTACAGGAATATGTTTTAAATATTTTACAAATACTATCATCAAGGATAAACATATTGTAGCAATAATCATCATAAAAATTCCGAGCGTAGATTTATCAGGTCTTCCTTCTTTGGCTGATTTTGTAGTTTTGATGATAATGATTACCCCTTTTGTAAAATATTATCCGAATATAGTAAAAATATCTTCTTAAAGTAAAATAGATTTGAAACGGCCTTGAAAAAGAGGACCAATGATTTGATGTTTATTACGAAACCAATTGGTATATGCGCTATTGAGATAATGGATATCTTGGGACAGGTTGGGTTTTGTCGTTTTGATAAAAAGATGATAATGATTATCCATGAGGCAATAAGAGTGACAAGTCATTGTATATTTTATGAGCATTTCTTTTAATCTTTTTAAAAATACCTCTTTATCTCGAGAGGAATAGAATATCTTTTCTCTTCTGTTGCCCCTGGCGGTAATATGATAAAAGGTATTTTCAAAAGATAATCGTAATGGTCTAACCATATTAGAATTTTATCGCTTGAAAAAAGTTATGTCAAATGTTGAGACCTGACCCCTTTATTTCTTCACACAAATTTTATCTAATCCGAAAAAAAATATCATTAACCTTCTATAATAAAAATTGACAAATTATTGAAGTTACGAAGTTATATTTTTAAATAATTCAATTTATTATCTAAAAACTATCGGACCAATTTAGAGGAAGAATATGTTTGAAAAACAATATGAATTAAGGTATTTTGAAATGAATCAATACGGAGAAGCATCACCCCTTACTATTCTAACCCTATTAGAAGAAGCTGCTGCAGATCATTGCTTATCAATAGAATATGGTTTGTATGATTTAATGAAACAAGATATAGGATGGGTTTTGCTCGGAGGGTACATACAAATGGAACGGTATCCTTCTTATAAGGAAAAGGTTACAATCAGAACCTGGATGTCCAGATATGCAACAATTAGAGGTATTAGGGAAAATATAATTTTTGATGAGCAAGGTAATATTATAGGCAAAGCTAAGGGATTATGGTTATTTTTTGATATAAAAAGAAGAAGGCCAGTTAAAATTTTTGAGGATATTAAGAAAAAGTGGTCATATTTTCCGGAAGAAAGCCTTAAGAATGATATTAGAAAAAAAATTGAGCCCATTCATTCTGCTAAATATAGCAATAAATTTCGTGTGCATCAATTTGACATTGACTCGAATAAACATGTAAATAATTTAAGATATTTACAATGGCTTATAGAGTCTATAGTTCATGAGATTGTTGATAATTATTTTTTGCATACAATAGACGGCCGTTTTACCGCAGAAGCTTATTGTGGACATACGATTAACTCTTTAACTGAATATGACAATTACGATAATGCCTTTATTCATACAATAAAAGATCTTAATAACGAACGGGTTTGTGTTACAGCAAAGAGTAAATGGAAAAAAAGGTTGTAATAATAAAAAGGGTAGAATCCTTTCTTATTGTTTACTTAAAAATAAATCATGGGTGCAATCCTGCAAATAGATGTGTTTAAAATTAAATCTATTCTGCTGATAAATTTCATAAGCATGACTACGGCATAATTTACAGGCCTTTTTAGGGATTGTAATTGCCATAATTGGAAAACCATGGTCTGTCTGTGATTGAATGACTCTTATCCCCGAGCAATGGTTGCATACGTAGATTTCTTCTGTCTGGTTTTCATTGATACTGTCGGTATCATAATAGACCTGTCGTTTTCTGGTGATTTTTTCCTGATGATTAAATTTTTTATAAGAAAGCTCGTTTCTGTTTTTCCAGTTTTGATAAATTATCTCACAAAGACGTTTGATATAATCAGTGATTTTCGGTGATTGTTTTAATTTTTCCGGTGAATAATCAGGTTCTTTAACCTGGGAATAATCCAATCCGGCCATTGCTAAAACTAAGCCTAAATTTACATAGGGAAGGGCCCCTTCAATAGAATAACCACCTTCTAAAACAGCAATATCGGCATTTAGTTTTTCACTCAACTGAGCATAACCCAATGCGCTGATGTTCATATTGGTCAGCGGGTCACTGTAATGATTATCCTGTCCGGCAGAATTAATAATTAAATCAGGTTGATATTCATTTAGGATAGGAAGTACCAGATTGTCTATCACGTAGAGATAACCTTCATCTCCGGTTTTGGGAGGAAGGGGAATATTAATATTATAGCCATATGCTCCCGGCCCCCCTAATTCATCAATAAAACCAGTCCCGGGGTAAAGTGTTCTTCCGTCTTGATGCAGAGAAATATACAAAGTATCCGGATCATTCCAGAAGATATTCTGAGTTCCGTCTCCATGGTGACAATCGGTATCAACAATCGCTATTTTTTTATGTCCAAATTTTTGGCGCAAATGTTCTGCCATTATGGCTTCAATATTAATAATGCAAAATCCGCGGTCTCCCCACACTACTTTTTGAGCATGATGTCCCGGAGGCCGGACAATGGCAAATGATTTTTGCACTTCTTTATTCATAACAATTTCACCGGCAGTAATGGCGCCGCCGGCTGATATCAAATGAGATTGAGAAACTCTATGACTAACATCGGGAATGCAAAAATGAACTCTCTCGATATCTTTGGCAATTGCCATTTTAGGATTATAAAATTTTATCCCTTCAATATCCTGAATACCTTCTTCGGTTAGTTGATCCATGGTGTAAAGAAGGCGTTCTTCTCTTTCCGGATGATTTGGACTGATAGCCCAATCAAATGCCGGGAAAAATATAATTCCTAATTTATTTTTAGCTTTTAATATCATCTATTTTCCCTATTTTTGTATAATAAACCGGGCTTTAACTGAGCCTTAACCCGAATATTTTTTCCTACAGTACTAAATCCTCTTACCATATTAAATTCATTTGATTCAACGATATCGGTTTCAATAAGTTCCGGTTTTATTCCTGATTTAATAGCATAACTTTGAATTAAATTGACCGCCTCTTTCTCTGCCTGATCTAAACCATAGGAAGAATTTATCTTTTCTATTTTATTTAACTCCGGTACAATAAGGCGTTTCTTCTGAGTATCAGCAAATAGATTGATTTCCATTGTTTCTTTGCTTAAAGCAGCTCCAATAGCATTGGCAACAGAAAAATATTCAGGTACATAACAGGGAATATTAAAAATATCTTCTAAGATCGGTGCGCAAGCTTGAGCCGGACCTCCGATAGCAACAATTTTTTTGGGAATTAATTTTTTACCATGAAGCAATTCGTAAATAGTATATACTGGATGTTCGTTAATTTCGTCTAATATTTTAATGGAATGATTTTTAATTATTTTTCCGAAAAGTTGATAGATTGTTTCTGAAGCTCCCCTAACATCGGTATCGAGTTGACGACCGATTTGGGCCATTGCGGATTCAGCCAGGTTAACATCTCCGATTTTTAATAGTCCCAAGTAAATAAACGCATCAGTAGGCGTAGGAGATGGTCCGCCTAAAGCCATGGCATTTCCTTTTCTCTCCGGGCCGATTTTTATTTTTTTATCTTGGCCTACAGATATACTGCTATCGCCACCCAGACCAATAGGTACAGTATAAATAGCAGGAATCAAGGTTGGGTATTTTTGAATAGTGATTCCCTGTGGTTCAAATAAAGGTACACCGTTTGCTAAAAAAGAGATATCGGTAGTTGTTCCACCGATATCCAATAGAATCGCATCTTCTTTTTCGGGGAAAAAGTACCAGCAACCCATAACACTGGCAGCAGGACCAGACAAAATAGTATTTATAGGTAAAGTTTTCGCTTGATTTAAATGAAGCGTTCCGCCATCTGCTTTTAACATCTGAATTTTATTTGTGAATCCTTTTTTCCGAAGTATGTTTTCCAGCGAAGTAATAAATTGTTCCATTGTTTGATAAATCGCGGAATTAAGATAAGTGCTGAATACTCTTCGAGGAAAATTAAGTTTTCCCGATATTTCATGTCCCATGCTAATATTTTTAAAATTTTCTTTTTCTAATATTTCTTTAATTTTTAATTCGTGAGCCGGATTACGGGTAGAAAATTTAGTTACCACACCGATTGCTTCAATTTCCTGATTTTTTAATAAATTAATTTTTTTCATTAATTCTTGATGTGAGAGACAGGATGTAATGGTACCCCGATGGTCAATACAGCCTTTAATAAAAAAATTATAAGCTCCACATTTGAGAAAATTCGGGGAAATACCTGGTCCGGTTTCTATAAACATTCCCACCGGTGCCATTTTATTTTCAATGATGGAATTTGTAGCTAGAGTAGTACTTATATTAATGTTTTCCACATCTGAAGCAGAAATATCTTCCAATAATTTGGAAATCACATTTAAAGTAGATCTTTCGATATCTGTATTATTGGTTGGAACTTTAACACTTTTAACAATTTTTTGTTGTTCTAAAATAACTGCATCAGTTTGGGTACCGCCAACATCAAGACCAATTAGCAATGGTTTTACGCTCCTAACATCTTTTTATTATGATTTTAACCTAATTTATCCGAAATATTATAACATAATTTGACAATATAAATAAAAAGAAAAAGCATGATTTTATTTGAAAACTTTGGGGTCAGGCTTCACAAGTTCACATTTTTATCAATCTCTATACCCGATATAATCAGGAAATCGTTATCCTTATATCTTCCGCTTAACACATTGGTTACCGTTGAGTCTCCAACCTTGAGCAAATTGGCTATTTCCTTATTTGTTATATCTGTATACTTTTTTAGCATATTAATATATAGCTTTCTAATATCTGATATTCTTTTACTTTTTGAATTACCTTTTATTTTCTCTATGTCTATTTTAGTAACTTCTTCAATGATTTTAATCAATGCTTCTTTTTCTATTTTAAGTCTTCCTATATTTTTAGCCACTTCAATTGTTTCTTCTTTAATCATTGATTTAACCTCTTTTGTTTCCATCCCATCCATAAAAGCAAGATATTTTTTGATGGCTTTTTTCTTATGGGTGTCAAATAAACTGAGGGGAAAATTGACATCTGCAAGTTCCGGAATACCAATGTATTCCCGATGGCTGCTCCAGAGATATTTGAGACTTTCGGTTAATTTTGATCGGATTGGATTCTGGTGTATATAACGAATCAATGAAAGCAGATAAGCATCTTTATCACACAGGAGGCATTTATATCTTTGTTCGAATACATGACCGGTTGTGTTATTTCTTCTATTATAATATTGAGTAAAGACTTGTTGGATGCCTTGCATGATCTTTGATAGAGGAATATCTGCCACTTCTATCAGCAAATGAGCATGGTTATCCATGATGCAATAGGCATATAATTTGAAGCGATATCTTTTCTTATATTTTGCTATGTTTTTTTTATAGGTTTTCTTATTGTCCTCGTTCCTAAAAATATAGGAACGATTATTTCCCCGAACCATCACATGATAGAGTG
>Ga0208771_1001731_pt1 | contig 11197 bp, 11 predicted proteins | sample AntAceMetag02UKX_FD_184775 | JGI IMG/M metagenome (GOLD analysis project Ga0208771, IMG submission 184775) | Saline lake microbial communities from Ace Lake, Antarctica - Antarctic Ace Lake Metagenome 02UKX (SPAdes) (version 2) | ecosystem: Environmental > Aquatic > Non-marine Saline and...
CCATAATACTGTATTTTGTATTCATTGCCCAATATTAACCGCTTACATTCAACCCTGGCGATTCCAATTCGTTGATCTATACAAAAACCAAAACGCCCCAAACACGACAACTGAACGCCTTGGATAGTAAAGGGTAGAATAATAGCTACTTTATTATTTCTCGATCTTTGCCACCCCTCTAATCATCAGCATATTATTGATTTGTTGTATATTCCTGTACATTTATTATCTACTTTAATTATACTTTTATCTACAAATAACACGTTTTCACATGCTAATAATTTTAAAATGTCAACATTTATTATATTTTTATACTCAATTCATGACTGTTCCACGACTGTTATTACCTGTTAAACAGGTAATTTACAAGCTGAAATATCGATCCTAACGATCCTTGAATTATGATCTATACAAATACCTTATCCAACTATAAACACGCTGGTGTGGTGTATCCCCAGCGTGTTTATAAATAGAAAACTTATTAATCTAATTCATTGATTAGGAAATATTCGAAGACAGCGATCAGATTTTCATCTGATTGGCCGCCATCACAGTTGCCTGCGCCTATTCCGACTTGCTGGACATTGATCAGGAGCGGTACTTTACGCAGTTGGACCCATTTACCAGGTTCAGTTGCGTAATAATTGATCAGCCACTTTCCTTCACGGTCCACGACTAATTTCAGATAAATTTCATCAACATTGATCCGGACACCTTTGAAATTGAAATTGACCTCATCCCGGAACATATAGTCAGAATAGATTCCATCTCCCTGGGTGGCACATACTCCGCAATAACCGCGGTTAACAGAATAATAGTTTTCCGCGTCTTCATATAAAAACAGGGAAGCTTGCTGGAAATTGCTCGTCGTGTCTGCGGTGACTTTTGTTTCAATCCAGAAACTGACATCCTGTGGTACTTCACGCATGAGCAAGTTATTCTGGAAATTATCCCCTAACAGACAGATATCATCTGCGGTGATCTGTAACCCATCAGATGTGATTGAGTGGTTTTCAGGCATTTCATTCATCCATGTCCAACCAGGCTGTACCTCGGCTATAAAATCATCCCGGAATATTTGCCCGATCGGTGTTGCTGTTGGTTCTGTTGTTGGTGCTGCTGTCGGTTCTATTGTCGGTTCTATTGTCGGTTCTGTTGTTGGTGCTGGCTCTGCTGTTGGCACAGGTTCTGACGCTGGCTGACAGGCCGTGATGAGAAGAACGATCAATAAGGTCAATGGGATTATGCGCTTTTTCATTACTCTCCTCTGGAATTTTTCATATAATTCAGTATATCCGCTATTATATCGCTGTTATTCGCTGTTTAACTGCCTAATTATTCACCTGTCTGCATGAGACTAATTCCTATATTCTCACTATATTCTCACTATATATTTCTTCTAAACCCTCAACATTTTTCAACAATCGCGAACCAAATTTCATCCCTGCCCGCGTGGGTAAAACCGGCATTTCTTCACTGTTATCTCACTGTTATCTCACTGTTAAATCACTGTTATCTCGCTGTTCCTCGCTGTTAACTCTGAATTATGCTATAAGATCGTCGAATAATCCTTTTTGTCGGGGTTTTAGCGCCTCAAATTCTTCTTTAAAGAAGCCTTCCTTAGTTTTACCCCTCATTTTGCCTGCTTTTGTATGACAATCGAAGGCATAATCCGGGATCTTCTCAGGATTCTTGCGTGCTTCTGCAAGCCATAACAAGAGTTTAGCGTCTTCAATGCCGACTTTCTTATCATAAATGAAGTTTGTAAGATGGTCTGGATCTCGGCTTTTATCTACTGTGCATAATAAGATTGTAGCCTTCGCTATGAAGATCCGCCCACCATTTTTCTTCTTCTTCCGAAGCAGGATATAAGAATTATGCAGCGATTCGATCTCCCTGGTGATAAGCCCTGCGCAATCTTCAGCACTAATCGTCAGTAGGCGCCTCCAGCAATATTCGCCAAAATTACTTTCAAACATTTCTATTGCCCAATATCCGGCCAACTTTGCATCACCTCGCCTTATTGCCTTCTGAAGAGCGGAAACTACTTCCATTAGTTTATATTCTCTTATTGTTTTCATTTCATAGCGTGCCATGTTGCCTCCGACTCAATAAGACATCAATCTAAAATATCTTTATGCTCATATCCCAAGGCTAAAAACATTTCCCAAACTAACCAAGCGCGGCAGGATCCCCAGGTAATAAAGCACCAGGCTTAATCATGTACTTATAAGCTATTGCTGACATAGGTGTAGTGTCTTATTGTTGGCCAATAGGTGATAAAAGCCATGAACCCAAAGGATAAGAATGTGTGCAATGGAGTAAGAAAAAAATAAAGGGTTATAAAGCAACACAATACCTCGCACCGTACTCTTCAAATTCAAACTTAAATACATCGTCTATTGTATTGATCCCTTGTAACTGTTTTTTGATTAGCACGTTCCGCAGCTTGCGCTCTTCTTCTTTGCGGTCTTTCGCTTTTGGATTGTTGATATACAACTTAACGCGATCTCTTGTGGTCCCTCCGGATAGTGAAGAGTCAAATGCCATTGCATTAAGTTTGTTATTAATCCTTTTGCGTTGCCCGTTTTTAGTGCTAACTTTTTTCAGTTTCCCGTTGATCTTTTTTATATGTTTTGGGGGTCTTGCTACCTTCGCATAAATAAAACGCATTCCTGGCAAGCTTCTCAGAATACGCCCACAATTCTCAAATAAATGTTGCCCTTTATCTATTGCAAGTTCGGCAATTTTTCCAGGTGTTAGATCCTCATTCCAATAACCATAGCAGCGGGTTTTCTTTATCCCGCCTATTATTTTTAGCAGTATGTCATAGTGGTAAATGGTCCTGGTTGGTATCCCCGTTAGTTTTGCTATTGTTCCGGTTGCTATTTGCTTACCATTGAACCGCCGCATAAAAGCTGCGTAAGTGTGTAGTTTCCAATTATTTCCCGCAAACTCTTTTAGTTTAACGGTTTGCAATCCATCCGCCCCAATATGATAACAATCAACCGCTAGGGCTGCATATTCAGTAGCTGCTAATCGTAATTTTTTACCTTTGCGTTCAATGATCCCCAACTGTTCGGCTTCTGATAAATAGCGGTAATAAGTGCCACTATTCCACTTTAATTTATTGATAATCCAATCTCTAAAAGCAATACTGCTTATAAGTCCGTATCCCTGGGGTTGATCATAATGCTTTGCTAAAAAGTACAACCGGGCAGCCCCGCCGTTCTCATTCTTGGAGGCGCGTAGTAGTATGTCCGGGTAAACGCGGATCCGGCCTCTATTACTGGTGTTGTTATTTATATATTTTTCTGCTATACTCATTAACGCAACTCGTTATTGACCGTTCCAGCGGTCTCTTAAATAAATACACATCAAGCCTTGCGCCCGCTTTTTCCAGAAGCGGGCCCTTCGTTTATATTGGCAAGTTCATTAAAGCATACCGCGCCAATATAATCAAGTCCTTTTCAATCTTTCAATATAAGTTAATGTTCCCGGCGCCCATTAACAAAAAACGCGGCGCGCTTCCCGAAGGACGCTAAACAGCAATTTGCGCTGTTTACGGCTTCCTCCTTGAAACACTGCCACGATTACGCTTGTTTTAGACGGTCAGCATCCGTCATGTCGCCTGCACCTTATTTCGATTGAATATGTTTTTTTACGAGGCACGCTCGGGTCCAATCGTTTTCGGCATTTGCAGATCGCCGGATTCTCAATCCTCGAAGAATACACTCTTATTTTATTGCCGAAGTTAAATTCTGTCAAGCGCCAAATGTGCGGTTGAGCGATTGGATGCCATCTATTACCTCTTATTGGTTCTCTTTTGAGTATTGCCATAAAGCCCGGTCGAGTTCCCGCATAGTTACCCCTGTCTTCGCGGCAAGTTGCTTGCAAAATTGAGTATATTGCCACCAAAAACCAAAGTTATAAAACGCCGGGGAAACTTCTATCCCCAGTGACCAAAGTGCTCGGTAATCCAGAATTGGATAGGTATCTGGAAAGCCAAAATGAAGTAGCACAGATGCAGTTGACCAGCTAACCCCACTGAGCAGAGTGAGCACTTCAATACGAAAGTGTTCATCAGGCGTTGATAAGGCGGTGCGTGTGATTGTTTTGATGAATCCTTCTAAGTTCCTCTCAACCATTGGTTTACTGCGTGGTGTCTTCCAATGGCACATAGTTAATAAATCTGGTTTGGTGAAATAGCCACGATTACGGACCTGTGGGGCAATGATCTTCTCAACCTGGTAATCATCTGCGACCGGATAGCGCTTAGACCAATATGATATTTCTTTTTGGTCAAACTGTAATTTGAACATCGTGCATATTCCTTTCTTTAATTAATAATTCTGTTGTGCTTCGCTCTCGCTGCAAGCTTTTTCTAACCACCGACCGCCGTATTTTTTTATATACTCGGATATTCCCGGCAATAGATCACGAAGAATAACCACGTCGGTGTTTTCTAACGCCCTGATAATCAATCGCTGTTTATAAAATACTAAATTATAAAAATAGCTTATACTTGCTATAAGTAGCATAGATTAGCTAATAAATTGCTATGCCTTGCTTTATGCGTCAAGAATTGTTACAGTTTCGGTTTTTGTCTTTGGCCGTTCCCCTTGATCATAGCGCCTTATAAAATCCCTTATTGCGTATTGAATCACTGCATGTCTGGATTGGCTCAACTCCCCTGCTATCGCCTCCAGGCGGGTTAATTCTTCTTTGCTCAATGCAACGCCTACCGGATTAACTTTTTCTGATGTCTTTTCTTTTGATTGTTGGGGTTCTTCTTTTGCCTCTGTAATAAAATCAAAAGCCGCATTTACCTTGTCTTTTTTAGCCATAATTCTATAAGCCCTCCCAATTCTTCATAAGCAGCTGCCTGGGGATTGCCTGGCTCAAATGTCATAATACTTTCGCCTAAAGCAGCACTTTCCCCAACCCTAACCGATCGGCCAATCATAACGGGCAAGACAGGCCAGCCCGCCTTTTTCATGGATTTAACGCCCGCTTTATGCGTATTTAAACGATCATCGTAAAATGTCGTCAATACACCTAATATTGACAAGTCCACATTAAGACTATCTCTAACGGCATTAATGGTATCTAAAAATAACTTAACCCCGGCCACATCTATCGGCATTGGCTGGGTTGGAATGAGGACCGCTTCACTTGCGGCCAATGCGTTTATTACTAATAACGACAAGCTCGGCGGGCAATCAATCAAACAAACATCGTATTTATTGGCTACTTCTGCAAGCGCCTTTTTAACTATGTATTCCCGGGACAATCGGCTAAATATATCCTGCTCGGTTTTTGCCATTGCTAAATTAGAGGGGGCAAGATCCAGGTTATCGCCTATATGTAAAACAATCTCTTTAATGGCCTTGCTGCCTGGTTGCGATCCACCAATTACATCGGTTAAATTAGGATCGGCTTCACTATATCCGCAAGAAGTGGTCAAGCTACTTTGCGGATCAAGGTCCATTAATAAAACCTTATATCCCTTACGCGCTAATACATCCCCTAATGTGCGGGTTGTCGCGGTTTTCCCGGTTCCGCCTTTGTGGTTGGCTATTGTCAATATTCGCATAAATAATTACCTCTTAGCTATTTATAGCTATTCTCGCATTATCCGGCCAGGTTGTCAATAAAAAAGCCCGGATAATCCCGGGCTTTTTAATGTCCTTCATTTGCTCTATTATTGCTCGTTATAGTCATTTCCTCCAAAATTTCAATACTCAGTTGTTAATCAAAGAAATCATTTAATTCGTCAGGACTGTCTTCAAAAAGGTGATTATTAAAATTCATTACAATTTCTATATTTTGGGATAAGGGGTTGTAACTATTGGCATCGGTTGGCGCATCACACCGATAAATTATTTGATTGATATTCTCGGGTGTTGATCGTTTTATGCCAAACCAAAGTCCCCCAACTTTTGTTACCCCGGGATATATCTCCCCTTGAATATTGTCTCCAAGAAGAGTGTATGGGTCATAGGCATTAAGTTCTATTTGCTCATTACCTATTTGAATACTACCAAAATTTGGATAAATAACAACGGTAAAACTATTATTATTCGTTATTCTAAAAATTATCTGGCCTATAACATCCGTGTTTTCCCATCCCGGAATATAATCGTCCAATTCATGCCAATTGAACCCGGTTGGGAGCGATTCTTTATTTCCAATAACAACCCTCGCAATCTCGATAATAACACCCCCACTATCATTCGAGCCAGCATAATTCTTGCTCCAAAAACCAATTGAAGAAGACATTAGGGTTGCTTCCGGTATTGGAGTGATATTTACCTGGGCGGTCTGAGTAATATCGGTAAGGACCGTACCTGCTATTTGCGTACGATCAACCTGTTCAATCGCTTCTTGTGTAATTTCAGCTATAACGGTTTCAGCAACATCAGTGAATATTTGATCGGGGTTTTCGTTTGGCTCAACCGTATTGCCACAAGCTGACACACCACCAATTAATACCAAACACAGCAAAAGAAAAGATACTTTTTTCATACTGTCCTCCTATCCTATTATTTTATTATACTGGCGTTATTTATATTAACCATCATTTCGCCCCGCCCCCATGGGATCAACTATTAGACTACAATAGACTACATATATAGTCTATCATTTCACCCCCGCCCCCATGGGATCAACCCTAAAATATAAAAAGCCCGGGATTATCCGGGCCTTGTTTCAATTCCTTAAGTGTCCGATTGCGCTAATCTACTTTGATTACTATTGCTTTATTTATGCCTGGCGAACACATTTCTGCACCGAACGCATTTTTACCGCAGACTTCGCCTCTAACATAACCTGTAACAATCACGGTGTCGCCTTCATATATTTTTTCATAAGGTTCGTCGGCTGTAATATAAATCGAATCCCCTGAGTTTTCGAGATACATTTGTAAATTCTTGTCAGAATTGATATTGAATACCTCGCCTCTCACTTGAACAAAAGCGCCCTTGTAATTATCCGGATATGTAACAAAATCAAGCGGATCAAATACAGTAAAAGTGGGGGTTGGCACGGGTGTCCCGCTCGAATCGGTAGAGCCACAGGCAAGAGTAATAATAATAAGCACTCCTACTGCTACTAATAAAGGTAAGTTGTTTTTTTTCATTTCAGATTCTCCTTAGAATTACTATTAAATTCAAGCTTCATCAACCGCTTTGCTATCAGGCTAATCAATCCTCATATATCTTATAAAATCTTCGGCTGGGTTGTCAATTCTATTAACTGAATGAATATATCCTAAAGTAGTATCAAAACTTGCATGCCTGGCCATTGCCTGTACTTGCATGGGGCTTGCGCCGTTCCGGATCGCGTTAGTTATTGCGCTATGCCTTAAACTGTGCGTACTCTTTTTATCACCCACAACCCCGGCAGCTGCAAAACGTTTTTTAGCTATATATCGAATTGCCCTCAAGGATAGCCGCGCGCCTTTACTCCGGTTGCTCAAGCTAATAAATAAGGGTCCTTCCTGGTCAATCTCTTTGCGGTATGCAATCCAGGCATGTATAACTTGCTCTTGATCTCTTGGAATGATCACTATTTCATCAGCTTCTTTATAGCCCTTGCCTTGCACTTCTAATACCAGGCGGTCATTATCGGTTTTTAGGTTGGCTATATTTGCCCGGTTGATCTCTACTGATCGCAAACCGCAATATGCCATTAACGTTAATATTGCCAGGTCGCGTTTATCTTGTGGTTTTTGCCCGTTGCAAGTCGCAAGGACCGCACGCACTTCTTCGCTTGTCAATTCCTCACGCTTATGTCTTTTTGTTTTTGATCTCTTTATGCCGCGAATATCAGCAGCAGGATTAGCAAGCAGTCTATCTGTATTGACTAAAAATCTAAAGAAGGACCGCACCCCGGACAATCTCAAGTTTACGGTTTGCGGCGCGTATTGATCAGATAATCCTTTTTTGAAATTCCTAATATCTGACGGCCTCACAATTTGGGGATCTTGTAACCCGTTCTCAATAACCCAATCCCTAAATACTTCAATACTCTTTTTATAGGTTTGCAGGGTTGCCGCACTTGCACCCCTGGCAGCTTCATAATTCAGCCATTCATTGATCAGATCCGGGACCGATAAACCGCTTGTTTGCTCTTGTTTTATTAGCTCGTTAGTCATTGTTTTTATCCTCTCTCTTATTGCCTATAATCAATCTTATAGGTAATAATATAACAAATAACACCCCTTGTCAATAGCCAATATAGCTATATATGCTATGTTAGCAATGCAATAAAAAAAGCCCTTGACTGGCAAGGACAAGGGCCTAATAATCTGGGACCTAACACCCGGGATCATTCGTTTATTGTTATTTTAAATTAAAAAGACCTGATTGTTTCCAAGAAGGTCTTTTTTCTATATCTAGTAGATCTTTGTTTGGACTGCCCGCACCACAACGCGCCAGCGATAAGAGTCGCTTTCTTGATCATATCCTTTGCATGTGATCAGTGTTAGCCAGGGATACTCCTCATGTCGGTAAACGCTGGAAGCGTCATCAGGTCCGACATATTTTTCCACCGTACGTACCTTATATACATAATCCTGCCCGTAGGCATGAACGATCACTTCATCGCCCCACTTCAGCGCGCCCAGACCGTTAAATAATCCCGGTTGACCATTAGCATCATACACGTGGGCTGTGAGGGCGGAATTGCCTGCCCAAGTTGGGAAGGCCGTACCTTGCAACCAACCTACATCATTGCCCAGCCAAGAGACATCCCAATTGTTGTTGATTTCAGGCACTCCAACGATATTTGCCATAACGTTTTGGGAGGGTATTTCTAACCAGATACTCGCCATTTTTTTATAGAATGAATTAGCAGGTTGATTTGGTAGGGATGTGATCATGTTTGGAGGAAAGCCTGTATTCGGCAAAATATTTTTATCTATAACATTGGCCGGTGTTGACACTTTGAAGTTGATAGCCATGTTCCCGCCTCCATTAATTGGGTTGCCAGTTAGGTTCCAAATGGAGGCAGCTCCACAAACATAAAGACGGTATTGTCCATCTGCTAAAGGCGCAAAAGATGGATTAATAGTTAGAGTTGCGATATATGTAGTGGCATCATAGGATATGCTAGAAATGGCAATATTTACATCGTCCCCATTAGGAGTATGGGCGGGCTCACAGACAGCCAGCGAAGTAACTATTGTATCAAAGTTCCCGTTTGTACCAGGCATCACCAGCATGTAATTTGTCAGGTTGGTAGCTGAATGCGCACTGCCATTACCAAGGACATTTTCTCCGAACTTGACCGATAGTGTGGATGGCCCACCAGAAAAAACTTGCCCTTCAGAAAGAAAGGTAACACTATTGCTGTTAGCACCTCTAACAACAGTTGTTATTTGACCATTGACATCACGTAAGCGTAGATAAATTGGTTTGTTTGCGTCCCCATCGCTAACACTCCAGGTTGTTGTGATGATTTCGTTAGAGCTAGCCGAAATCCATTCGCCCCAAGAGATATTATCGTTGCTGAGTGCGCCCGCGTCAATCGCTGCTTCAGATGTAGTCCCTGAGAATTGAACATTGATTGTTGTGTTGTTTTCCCATCTGGAAGGTAATGTCAATTTGCCAGTGAAATAGTTGGCGGGTACTAGAGTTGCAAGTTCGGCATTAGCAAGATCAAATCCATTATTTGAAAGCCCACCCGCTATCAACACAACACCATTCTCTAGTAACGTAACTGTATGCCGATGACGAGCTATATTCATATTATTGGTGGAAATCCATGAACCATTTGCAGGATTGTATAGCTCTGTACTGGCAGTTATTTTACTACCCCCACTGCTTCCTCCTGTTACCAGAACCATCCCATTATTCAGTAAGGTCGCATTATGTTCGCGGCGTCCAATATTCATATTGCTAGTGAAACTCCAGGTGCCTAAAACCGGATCATATAATTCAGAGCTTTCAGAGTACCACGCATTCCCTGATACTAAAACTTTGCCATCATTAAGCAAAGTTGCTGTATTTCCTTGATAGCGAACTTCGTTCATGCTGCCAGTATCACCCCATAAGCCCGTTGATGGATCGTATATCTCTGCAATATTAAACGAGTCTGCCACTCCATGACCTCCGGCTATTAAAACTCTTCCGTCTTGAAGCAATGTGGCAGTATGATCCACGCGAAACCTTGTCATACTGCTAGTGGTATTCCAAGTACCTGAAATCGGATCATACAATTCCGAATTGACAGTCTCTCCATCAATACCATATCCTCCTGCAGCCAAGACTTCACCATTGTCTAGCAGTGTAATCGTGAAATTTAGTGAATGTTCAACATTCATGCTTCCGGTAGTACTCCAGGTGCTTGAAATTGGATCGTATATCTCAGCACTTGTCCTTGAACCCTCCCCCCCTACAACCAAAACTTTACCATCGTTCAATAGGGTGGCGTTATGGTATCGGCGATTAGCATTCAGAGATCCTGTGCTGCTCCAAATACCTGTGATGGGATCATATAATTCTGAACCAGTAGGGTTGTTTTCTCCTCCTACAACCAACACTTTTCCATTCCTAAGTAGCGTAGCTGTTGCCCCTTGACTTCCGCCAATATTCAAGCTACTCGTAGGAGTGAAAATTATTTGCTCAAGCACTGGCGCAGAGCCAAAAAACGAATTGGTGCTCGGCAAAGATTGTTTGGTAACTTTTGATGCGGGCTTTAAATGGCTAAATATAGGAATTGATGAATTTGAAAAAGGGAACTCATTGGTGCGATTGCTCGGTGCGGTGCCTAACTGCCCAGTGTAAAAAATTACAAGCAGGATAAGATAATTTAATACTTTGAAAGTAGGATTTAGATACATTATATTTTCATGCTTCTAATGGCTCTTTAAGATAAATCTGATTTTTCTCGCATTTCCCTGAAAATATGTTTTTTCATTTAATAAAATTATACGCAACGCCTCTTTGGATGCAACATCACCTCCGTGCATTTCGTTTCCACAAACAGCGCATATATAGTATTTGGCCATTTTTCCTCTACTTGTCTTTCAATTATATATGGGCTATTGCGTTTAATATTACCTTATCCCAATATTAACCGCTTACATTCAACCCTGGCGATTCCAATTCGTTGATCTATACAAAAACCAAAACGCCCCAAACACGACAACTGAACGCCTTGGATAGTAAAGGGTAGAATAATAGCTACTTTA